>Ga0334901_1000024_pt1 | contig 258383 bp, 243 predicted proteins | sample GraSluR3_MG_3_FD_207216 | JGI IMG/M metagenome (GOLD analysis project Ga0334901, IMG submission 207216) | Sludge microbial communities from methane-producing bioreactor in Wageningen University, Netherlands - Granular Sludge_15_08-R3 | ecosystem: Engineered > Bioreactor > Anaerobic >... | reverse complement strand
AACTGAAATGGGCCTTTTTTTCCTGCCCGACAACCAAGCCGTTTTCAGTCGCACCATCTTTGGAGCCCAACTCCCCCCGTTCTTTGCCGAGGAGACTTCAACGAGGACCCTCCGCTCGATTTAGGTCTTATTATGACCTCCAATGCCGGAGCACAGGAAATGGCGGCCAAAACCATCGGCTTCGGCGACAGTGCCGGGCAGGATATGGCGGCAAAGGGGCTGAAGGCCGTGGAAAAGCTGTTCAGCCCTGAATTCCGTAACCGGCTTGATGCCCTCGTTCCGTTCAGTAATCTTTCCCGCGAAGTGATGCTGAAAATTGTAGAAAAATTCATAAGTGAGCTGCAAAGACAGATGAAGGACAGGCGGGTGACCATCCATCTTTCGGATAAAGCCCGCGAACGTCTGGCGGAGAAAGGATATGATCCCGCTTTCGGCGCCCGGCCCATGGGACGCATCATCAGAACAGGCATTGAGGACGTGCTTGCCCGTGAGGTGCTGTTCGGCAGGCTGCAGAAAGGCGGCACAGTGCGGATAGGAGTCCGCAAGCCGGCAGCGCACGGAGCGGATGATGACCTCGGGCTCACATTCAGATTCGAGACTTCCGCCTCGTAGCGGTACGGACCCGGGCAGGAGTCTGCATGCACCTTTACGCACTGTCTGAAAAGCTGGAGTTTCCCGACCCGCAGACGGCATCGTCGGAAGGGCTGCTGGCCATAGGGGGCGACCTCAGTGTCGCCCGGCTGGTCACTGCCTACGCAAACGGTATTTTTCCGTGGTACGATGATGACACCCCCATCCTGTGGTGGTCGCCCGACCCGCGGTGTGTGTTGTATCCTTCGCAGCTGCATGTGCCTGCAAGCCTGCGCAGGCGTATCAACTCCGGGCAGTTTGAAGTGACGCTCGATACCGCTTTTGAGGCGGTTATACATGCCTGTGCCGACGCTGCGCGTCCCGGGCAGAGCGGAACATGGATTGTAGATGAGATGATAGACGCCTATATGAATCTGCACGAGGCCGGTGTGGCGCATTCTGTGGAGGTATGGAGACGCGGTGCGGGTGATGGGCGCGTGCTGGCCGGCGGGCTGTACGGTGTAGCGTTGGGTGGCGTTTTTTACGGCGAGTCAATGTTCTACCGCCGCACTGATGCTTCAAAGGTGGCGGTGGTGTGGCTTGTGCGCCTGCTTGAATTCTGGGGATACCGCGTTGTGGATTGTCAGCAGACTACGACACATATGCTGCGCTTTGGCGCGCAGGAGGTGTCCCGGGCATGTTTTCTGGAAGAGCTTGACCGCGCGCTGCGGATGCCTTTGCGGGCGGGCAGGTGGCAGATACCCGATGGATTCCGCCCGTTGCGGCGCGCGACGCTGCCGGATGAGAATCAGTGAGCTGTAACGCCCGCCGGTATGCCGGCGGGCGTTTTTGATGTGAAAAGGATCAGATGTTTTCGCCCACCAGAGGTTCATGCTGGGCCAGATCATAAAAGCCCTGTATGCCGAACGGCAGAGTGTAGTTACGTACCCTGCTGAAGTGGATGAAACCAAGCGTTTTGCCTTCGGGGATGTCTGAAAGAGCCGTGACCCCCTGCGGGATGGGCAGCGAAAGCGGGCACGCACTGATGCAGGTCAGTCTGGTTGCGTATCTGTCTCTGAGATATTCGACCACACGGTCTCTTTCGTCAGGAGTGAACGCCTCGGCCAGCATACGTTTTACACCCTCCGGCGAGCCGGGGTTTTCCGGGTCGAGCGGCGGACCGATAAGGTTCTGCCACGGATAGTCAGCCACGTTTTCAATGCTGGCACCGGTTTTGAAAAGGTGGGCTTCAACATCTCTGCGGCCCTTGAAGGTACGGATGGTGATGCTGACAACGTGAATGCGTTCTATAGGCTCATTCCCTTCGGCGGGAACTATGCTTACTTCCATGGAAAACTCCCGGTATGGTATGAAATCGCTCAGTTTATGAAATATTTCTTTTCCTTTGTTCTAGGGGATTTTCCCGCCGGTGTGAAGTGGGTTGCGTATTTACGGAACCGGCAGGACAGGCTAAATACCTATGTTTGCAGCAGGCGGATGCGGTGCCGGATGTCCGGCGGGTACAGGGCCGCTGCGGTTCTTTTTTGATTTTCAGGATGAATCATGCAGGATAGCGTTTTCCGGATAGAGTCGGAGTATGTGCCCAGAGGCGACCAGCCGGAGGCCATCACCCAGTTGAGTGACAACATCAGAGCCGGAGTGGCTCATCAGGTACTGCTGGGGGTGACCGGTTCTGGCAAGACGTTCACCATGGCGCATACCATAGAACGCTGCCAGCGTCCCGCGCTGATTCTTGCTCCCAACAAGACGCTGGCCGCACAGCTGTATAACGAATTCCGCGCGCTGTTTCCGCATAATGCCGTGGAATATTTCGTCAGCTACTATGACTACTACCAGCCGGAAGCCTATGTGCCGACTTCCGACACCTATATAGAAAAAGACTCTTCCATCAACGACAATATAGACAAGCTGCGCCATGCCGCAACGCACGCCCTGCTTACACGACGGGATGTGATCATCATCGCTTCGGTTTCCTGCATCTACGGGCTGGGGTCTCCGGAATACTATGCAAAGATGGTCATACCTGTGGAAGCCGGCCAGCACATGAGCATGGACAGCCTGATAGGCAGACTTGTCGATGTGCAGTACGAGCGCAACGACTATGATTTTCACCGCGGTACATTCCGTGTCCGGGGAGACGTGCTGGAAGTCATTCCCGCCTATCACCACGAGCGGGCGCTGCGGCTGGAGTTTTTCGGCGACGAAATTGATTCCATAAAAGAAATCGACCCGTTGACCGGCAATGTGCTGGGCGATGTGGGCAAAACGGTGATTTATCCTGCAAGCCACTATGTTTCCGACAGAGACAACCTGAACAGAGCCGTTTCCGATATTCGGGAAGAACTGCGTCTGCGGCTGGAAGAATACCGGCAGGGGAACAGACTGGTGGAGGCGCAGCGGCTCGAACAGCGAACAATGCTTGATCTTGAAATGATTGAGGAAATGGGCTACTGCACCGGTATTGAAAACTATTCCCGCCATCTGGACGGCCGCACGGCGGGAGAGCCTCCGGCGTGTCTGCTCGATTATTTTCCCGATAATTTCATTCTGTTCGTGGATGAATCGCACATTACCGTTTCACAGGTGGGCGCCATGTACAAAGGCGACCGGTCGCGCAAGCAGACGCTGGTTGATTTCGGCTTCCGCCTGCCTTCCGCGCTGGATAACCGTCCGCTGGAGTTCAGCGAATTTGAAAAGCGGCTCAATCAGGTTGTCTATGTTTCGGCCACACCGTCCAGATGGGAGCTTGACCGGTCCGAGGGCATTGTTGTCGAGCAGATTATCCGGCCCACAGGTCTGCTTGATCCGCTGACTGAAGTGCGGCCGACCAAAGGCCAGATGGAAGACCTGATGACCGAGTGCCGCTCCAGAACGGCACGGGATGAGCGGGTGCTTGTAACCACGCTGACCAAGCGCATGGCGGAGGACCTGACAGAATACCTGACATCCATGGGCGTGAGTGCGCGGTATCTGCATTCCGACATCGATACCATGGAGCGCATGGCTATTATTCAGGCGCTGCGTCGTAAAGAATTTGATGTGCTTGTGGGTATTAACCTGCTGCGTGAAGGTCTTGATATTCCGGAAGTTTCTCTGGTTGCCATTCTGGATGCCGACAAAGAGGGCTTTTTGCGCTCCACCGGATCGCTTATTCAGACATTCGGCCGCGCCGCGCGTAATGTGGACGGCCGCGTTATCATGTATGCCGACAGCGTGACACGTTCCATGGCGGCGGCCATGCAGGAAACGGAACGCAGACGTGAAAAGCAGCGCCTGTATAACGAGGAGCACGGCATAGAGCCTGTGAGCATCCGTAAATCGCTTGAGACGCCGTTTGACACGCTGTATTCCGATGCCCGGTCTGCTGCTGCCAAAGGCAGGGGCAAGGGCAGAGGACGGCAGGCTGCACCGGCCCAGGCCGCTGCGGAGGACACCACGGCGTACGGCATCAGCGCAGAGGAACTGGGCGGTCTTATCCAGCGTCTTGAACGCGAGATGCGGGAATCGGCGCGCGATCTTGAATTTGAAAAGGCAGCTGAACTGCGCGACAGAATACGTATGCTGCGCGAACGGCTGCTGCAGCAGGATTGAGCTTTTCTGAATCTTTATACGGAACACAGTGCATGGACGAGAAGACGTTACGTGTGCGTATAATACGCCTCCGCAACAGGGTAGGGACATTCTGGCCGCTGGTGTTCAGCCAGCTGACCATGTTTCTGGTCTTTTTTGCGGCGGTGTTCTCATATATGCACATCGAGGGCTGGGATTTCTGGGACAGCTGCTACATGGTGGTTATCACGCTGTCCACGGTTGGCTTTCAGGAAGTACATCCCATGTCCACGCAGGGACGTATTCTGACCACATTGCTTATTCTGACCGGTGTGGGCAACTTTGCGTTCATTCTCGGGGCGTTTTCGCAGATGCTTGTGGAAGGTAAATTATTTAAGGCTTTCGGGAGGCGCAGGGTGCTCAAAGCCATAGCCAGACTCAAAGGGCACAGTATTGTTTGCGGTTACGGCAGAATAGGCCGGGTGGTGGCGGAAGAGATCATGCATGAAGGCGGCTCGGTGGTGGTCATCGAACAGAACCCTGAAAGTGTGACGCAACTGGATGAAAAAGGCATTCTGCACATCGCAGGCGACGCCACATCCGACCAGGTTCTTGAAGAGGCCAATATCCGCAATGCGACCAACCTGATAGCCGCGCTGGAGCTGGACTCCGCCAATGTCTATGTGGTTCTCAGCGCCCGTCAGTTTAACCCCGACCTGCACATAGTGGCCCGTGCCGGAGCGGAGTCGCACATAAGCAAGCTGATGCAGGCAGGCGCCAACAAGGTGCTGCTGCCGCATCGCATAGGCGGTCTGCGCATGGCGCAGTCAGTGCTGCGTCCCACCGTTACAAGCTTTGTCGAGCTGACCCAGCGCGGCGGAAAAATGGATATCCAGATGGAGGAACTGCTGATCACGGCATCTTCCGGGCTTGTGGGCAAAGCACTGATGGATTCCGGCATCCGCGCGCGGTTCAATCTTATTGTCATTGCAGTGAAAGATGTGGACGGCACCATGCATTTCAATCCTGCTTCCGATTTTGTCATCAATGCGGGACATACGCTTATTGTGGTCGGTTCAGAAGATAATCTTGCGTCGTTTCAGGAGATTTTGTAGCACGCCATGCGCATTGCGGCTGTTATACTGCACTATGGCAACCCGCAGCTGACCATGCGTCTGCAGCAGCAGATGCTGGCGGCCGATCCGCAGCGGGCGGCGGATATCATGGTACTGGACAACTGCGCACCGGAACCGTTTTGCGGCGCATGGCAGCGGACCTCTGAAAACCTGTACTGGGCGGGGGCGCTGGAATACACTCTTGCGTCTGTCATGGGGCTCGGCTACACGCACCTGTGGTTTTTGAACAACGATATCATGTTTGACACGCGCCCGCCGCTGCTGGCGCGGGCGGAGGCCCGTATGGCCCGCATGCAGCGGCGTACCGGTGCTATAGGGGTGTGGGCGCCTGCCGTGGTGCGCAGCCCTTACCATGAGCATATGGTTGCCGACCCCCGTTACCAGTTCCGGCGGGTTGCGTATGTAGACGGTATCGCACCGGTTATCAGCATTGACTGCTGGCGGCAGACCGGCGGCGTGGACTATGCCGGCAACCCCTACGGATACGGGGTGGATATCTGGTTTTCGCTTTGCGCACACCGTGCGGGTTGGGCGGTGGTGGTGGACAACGGCATTGTTGTGCAGCACGCATATCATTCCACGGCCAGAACAGTGAGCGGTTTTTTAGAGACGGCGGCGCGGGCGGAAAATGAATACCTTACCGCCCGGCTTGGCCCGCAATACAACGAGCTGCTTCAGGATATGAAGCGGCAGTGGACAGACGAGGAGCACCTGTGAAGCAGGATTCGGCCAAGGTTGAACAGCGCATGGAAGAACTGCGCACTTTGCTGGAGTATCACGGTCACCGGTACTACGTGATGGATGAGCCCGAAATATCCGATGCGGAGTACGATGCCCTTTTCAGGGAACTGGTGCGGCTGGAGGAGGAACACCCTGAGCATATCCATCCGGGGTCGCCCACGCATAAGGTTGGCGGGCAGATACTAGACGGACTGAAGCCCCGTGAGCACTCCCTGCGCATGTACAGTCTGGATAACGCATTCGGTATTGAAGAGTTCCGCGAATTTGTCGAGCGCGTTGTCCGGCTGGAACCTGATGCTCCGCTTGAATTCTGGGTTGACCCCAAAATGGACGGGTTGGCCATGGAACTTGTTTATGAAAACGGAGTGTTTTCGCTGGCTGTGACCCGCGGAGACGGCAGCATGGGGGAAGATGTGACCCACACCATGCGCACGGTACGCAATGTCCGCATGCGGCTGAATCCGGAAATTGAAGCACCCGTGCGGCTTGAAGTGCGTGGAGAGGTTATTATCACCCGCGCCGATTTTGAAGCGCTTAATGCGCGGCAGCAGCAGAAGGGGGGCAAACTGTTCGCCAACCCCCGCAATGCCGCCGCAGGCTCTGTTCGCCAGCTGGATTCTTCCGTGGCGGCGGCGCGCCCTCTGCGTTTCATGGCATATGGCGTGGGGCAGGTTGTCTGGGCGGACGGCAGACAGCGCTGGCGGACCCAAAATGACATAATGCGGGGACTGCAGGAGCTTGGGTTTGCCGTACCTTCTCAGGGCAGACTGTGCGCTGCGCCTGCAGATGTGGAAGCCGCTTTTACCGAGCTTTCTGCCGCGCGGCATGAACTGCCGTTTGAAATAGACGGCGTAGTCGCCAAGCTGAACGACCTTGACCTGCAGGAGGCTCTGGGGTTTACGGCCAGGGCTCCTCGCTGGGCCATTGCGCTTAAATTTCCCGCGCATCAGGCGCGTACCCGCCTTAAGGACATCAGAATTCAGGTGGGGCGGACTGGTGTGATGACGCCTGTGGCCGAGCTTGAGCCGGTGACTGTGGGCGGGGTGACTGTTTCCAGCGCCACTTTGCATAATGAAGATGAAATACGTGCCAAGGGCCTTATGCTGGGCGATGTTGTCATTGTGCAGCGGGCGGGGGATGTGATTCCCGAAGTGGTACGCGCGGTGCCGGAAGAACGCACCGGAGCTGAACGTGAGTATGTTTTTCCTGCCGTGTGTCCTGTCTGCGGCAGTGCTGCCGTGCGCGGCGAAGGGGAGGCCGCCTGGCGCTGCACCAATATGCAGTGCCCTGCCGTGCGCAAGCAGGCAATCATTCATTTTGTTTCCAAGGCCGGTCTGGACATAGACGGAGTGGGTCGCAAGTGGATTGAGCAGCTGGTGGACAGCGGCAGGGTGGTTTCTCCGGCTGATCTTTTCCGCATTACGCGGGAGGACCTGCTGGGCATGGAGCGCATGGGCGAAAAACTGGCTTCCAATTTTATAGAGGCTTTTGATTCGGCACGTCACGAATCCACGCTCCAGCGTTTCATCTGCGCGCTGGGTATCCGCCATGTGGGTGAGCAGACTGCCAGAACGCTTGCCGCCCGTTTCGGCAATATGGACGAACTGATGCGTGCCGATCAGGAGACATTGCAGTCTCTGCGTGATATCGGCGGCGAGGTGGCCGGTTCCATACGAGCTTTTTTTGCCAACGGGCAGAACAGGGAGCTTTTGCAGCAGTTCAAGAATCTTGGTCTGTGGCCCGAGGAGCAGCAGCCTGCAGGTGACAGCACGCCGGTGACACCGCTTGCGGGCAAAAAAATTCTTTTTACCGGTTCGCTGGTGCATATGACACGCTCTGAAGCCAAAGCTATGGCAGAAAAAGCGGGGGCAGCCGTCATGAGCGGCGTTTCCGCCAGACTTGATATACTTGTGGCCGGAGACAAGCCCGGCAGCAAGCTGGAAAAAGCCCGTTCACTGGGAATAACGGTTCTGACGGAAGATGAATTCATCAGGCAGGCATCAGAGTCTGAAAAAATTTCCGGACAGGCTGCAGATGACTATGAAAACAGTCTGCTGCGCGTGCAGTAGGCGCCAGAGCGAGGAGGACGTCATGAGTGTTTCCGTTATTGTGATGGGTGCCGGCGGGCGTATGGGCACAACCATTACCGGTATGGTGCGTGCTGACGGAGAATGCCGTCTTGCCGGTGTGGTCGAACGCGAAGGCCGCCGTGAAGGACTGGAACATCTGGGCTGTCAGGTGGCCGGAACGCTGGAGGAACTGCTGCCCGGAATGCCCGATGCCGTGGTCATCGATTTTACCGCACCGGAAGCCAGCGTGCATAACGCGCGGGCGTGTGCGCGGCACGGCAGCGGGCTGGTCATCGGCACAACGGGTTTCACCGAAGAGCAGAAAGCCGAACTTGCGGATTGCGCATTGCAGACTCCCGTGTTCTGGGCTCCCAACATGAGTGTGGGGGTTAATGTGCTGCTGAAAATTCTGCCCCAGCTGGTAACGTTGCTGGGCGAACAGTATGATCTGGAAATGGTGGAACTGCACCACAACAAAAAGAAAGACTCTCCCAGCGGGACGGCACTGCGCCTTGCCGAATGTCTGGCGGAAGCCCGGAAATGGGATCTGGACACGGTGGCCAATTATCACCGTGAAGGTATCATCGGAGAACGTCCGCACGAGGAAATAGGCATTCAGACCATTCGCGGCGGAGATGTGGTCGGCGTACACACGGTCTATGCTCTGGGTCCCGGCGAGCGCATCGAAGTGACCCATCAGGCCCATTCGCGTGAAACCTTTGCAGCAGGGGCTATCCGTGCCGCAAAGTGGCTGGCGCAGAACAGACCCGGTAAACTGTATACCATGTCGGACATGCTGTAGATGCGTATCGCTCTGTTACAACTGAACCCCGTGGTGGGTGATCTTGCAGCCAATGCGTCTGCCATTGCCGGTGCGGTGCGAAGCGCCAGTGCAGGGGGTGCCCGGCTGTGCGTGACTTCCGAGCTGGCTTTGTGCGGGTATCCCCCCCGCGATCTTCTGCTGATGGACGAATTTATCTCCGCCTGCCGCGGCCATCTGGACAGGCTGGCGCAGGAGCTTGCGGATTGCTGTCCGGTGCTGGTCGGTGCTCCCGTGGCAGCAGCCGGCGATTATCCCGATACCGTGCGCAATGCGGCAGTGCTGCTGCGTGACGGCGTTGCGGAGGTTGCAGGCTCCAAGGTGCTGCTGCCCACGTATGATGTGTTCGACGAACGCCGGTATTTCACCCCGGGGCACCGGTGCGGTCTGGTCACCGTGGACGGATACCGTGTGGGCGTAAGCATCTGCGAAGATATATGGAATGACAAGGAGTACTGGGGAGAGCACAGACGCTATCCCCATGATCCCGTGGCGGAACTCGCCTCGGAAGGTGTGGACCTCTTGGTGAACCTTTCGGCTTCTCCGTTTTCGCTGGGCAAGCAGGCGCAGCGGGAGTCCATGCTGGGTGCCGTGGCGGCGCGTATTGGTGTTCCCGTGGTGTATGTGAATCAGGTCGGCGGTAATGACGATCTGATTTTTGCGGGCAAAAGTATGGTGATGGGCGCCGACGGCACGTTGCTGGCCCGCGCTGCGGGGTTTGTTCCCGAGGTGTTGCTGGCGGATGCCTGCGCCGCGTCGGCCGGTGCTGTCGCACCTGACGCTCCGGAGCCCGAGGCCCAGATATGGCAGGCTCTGGTGCTGGGTACGCGCGACTATGCTGCCAAATGCGGCTTTAAAGGTGCGGTGCTGGGGCTTTCCGGTGGTATTGATTCGGCGCTGGTGGCCTGCATCGCCGCCGAAGCACTGGGGCCGGAAAATGTCCTCGGCGTGATGATGCCTTCTCCGTATTCCAGCAGAGGCAGTGTGGATGATTCGGTTTCACTGGTGCAAAATCTGGGCATACGCTCGCGCATTGTGCCCATTGAACCGCTGATGCGCTCGTTTGATGCTGCTCTTTCTGAATCTTTTGCAGGGCTGGATGCCGATGTGACAGAAGAAAATATCCAGTCGCGTATCCGTGGCAATATTCTTATGGCCATGTCCAACAAATTCGGCAAAGTGCTGCTGACCACAGGTAACAAGTCCGAGCTGGCCGTGGGGTACTGCACCATTTACGGCGACATGGCAGGTGGGCTCGGCGTGATAGCCGACCTGCCCAAAACCATGGTGTACGCCGTGTGCCGTTGGCTTAACAGCGTCCGCGGTTTTGAAGTGATTCCCCGCGCTGTTCTGGAAAAGGCTCCTTCTGCGGAGCTGCGGCCTGACCAGAAGGACGTAGATTCGCTGCCTGACTATGCCGTTCTGGATGATGTGCTGGAACGGCATATCGTGCGGAAGCAGGGGATGGCCGCCATTGTGGCGGCGGGACACCATCCTGAAACGGTACGCCGTATCATCGGGCTTGTCCGGAGGGCGGAATTCAAACGGCGTCAGGCCCCGCCCGGCCTCAAGGTCACTGACAGGGCGTTCGGTTCGGGCTGGCGCATGCCGGTGGCGGCCAGATATGCTTGCTGAGCTTGTGCTGCTTTTATCCCCGCTCTTTTCCGGAGCGGGGTTTTTTATTATTCGGTGCTGAACGGCATGCGCATTTCCATACCGAGCAGGGAAGAATTACATCTCATGCCTGCGGGTGCGGCGGTTCTGCCTGCAACTTTTTGATAGCGGCTTTCTGGCTGTAGAAGGCCGCGCCTTCTCCGGCATCTGTAACCAGCGGGGCTGTAAGCCCGTTGGCCCCCCAGCCGCGGCTGACCCAGCCACCGCGCCGCAACCGCACGGCGGAAGGATGAATAGCGGGATCAAAGCGGACGGTGACCTGCATCTGGCCGCCGGGTGTGCAAAGTAAAGCAGCTTCGCCGTCTGCGATGCCCGCCGCCTGTGCCGCGCAAGGCGCTGCGGCAAGTTCCGGCAGGCCCTGTTGCATCCCGGCAGGAATCTGTGAATGCAGTGTGTTGCGGCTTATGAGGGTCAGCAGGAAAAACGGGTAGTCTCCGGAATCTTCCTTGTCAGGTGAAAGTTCGGCGACACAATGGAACAGGCCATCCTGATGGTCTGTACGCATACCTTCATATGCGATGAACGGGTGTTCGGCGGTGGCGAATCCCTCCTGCCGCAGACGGGAAAGCGTTGTCTGCAGAAGCGGGGAATCAAGCGCGCGACGCAGGCATGTCTCTCTGTCCGGCAGACGCACCGGTTCAGAAAGCCTGCTGCCCAGCTCATCCAGTATGTCAAAGTCGTCGCGGCATTCACCGGGCGGCGGAAACACCGGTGCGCAGTAGTTTATCTGGTTGTGCATGAAGGAGCCGACTATTTCTTCCCGTTCCAGCATCAGGCTGCACGGCAGAAGGACGTCTGCCAGTGCGGCTGTATCGTTCATAAATGCATCGAGGACAATAACAAATGCATGCTGGAGAGCCGCTGCTGTGGTGTGTGAATCAGGGCACTGGTTGACGAAATTGATGCCCCTGCACAGTACCAGCTCCACAGGGGGGGCTGCACCGGCAAGCTCCTGCCCTATGCGCGGCAGACTCAACCTGCGCGAAGGTTCCGGAAGATCCTGCATCCACTGGCGGTTGAAGTTCCGTGACGACGATATGTTGTAGAAAACACCGGCGCCGTTTTTTCCTATATGGCCGCTTATCATGGCAAGGGCATTTATGTGCCTGACGTTCTGGGCGCCGCGTATGTAGCGCTGCAGCCCCCATCCCAGCAGGGTTGATACAGCGGCATCTGTGTCGGCGTACCAGTCTGTCAGTTTTTCCAGAGCGGCGGTTGATACATCGCACGCCGTCAGCAGGGCGTGTTCATCCATGGCGTCAAGGCAGGCAAGGTATGCGTCTGCATTGGCAGAACAGCGTAAAAGGCGCTGACGGAAACCGGGGCGCGTCAGCAGTCGTCTGGCCGCCGCGGCGGCCAGAAAGCGGTCTGTACCCGGGCGTACTGTGATAACTTCGTCGGCATAGCCTGCGGCGCCTGACGGGCAGGGACTTATGAGCAGAACCTGTGTTCCCTTTTTTCTGGCTTCATTGACAATTTTTGCCAGATGAACCGACGAGCGTGAAATGTCGCGTCCCCAGTTTACAATGCGGTCTGCATTAAAAAGATCGTGGGGATGGTTCATATTCAGCGAACCGAAGTCAGCCTTGCACGCTTCGATACCTGTCTCGTCGCACAGCGAGCCGTGCGTGGCGGCCATACGCAGGCGGGCGGGCAGTTCTCCCGCGGCGTCGAAGAGAACTCCACGGGTTCCTGCACCCCGTATATGCAGCATTTTTTCCGGGGTGGCGCGCAGGGCATCTATTTTCGCGGCACATACAGACAGCGCTTCGTCCCACGAAGCTTTGCGGAGCGTACCGTTGCGGCGCACAAGAGGCGTTGTGATACGTTCGGACGATTGCAGGCGCTGTACGAAATTTTTTCCTTTGCCGCAGATGAGCCCCTGAGTAAAAGGATGTGCCGGATTGCCCTGTATGGACAGGGTGCCGTCTTGCCGGGGTACGGCCACCATGGAGCAGCAGTCCGGACAGTCGAGTGTGCAGCCTGTTATGAGCTGTGTCATGTCGTTATCCTTTTATGCAGATCAGAGGGCGCAGTCTTGCCACTTTGCGGGCAATGCCTGTCGCGCAGGCCGTATCAGTCACATGGTCCACATCCTTATAGGCCAAGGGAGCCTCTTCCGCCAGCAGTTGCGGGCTGTGTGTTCTTACCGAGATTCCGGCATGCTTCAGTGCATCCATAAGACTTCGGGGTTGCTGGCGTTTGCGTGCCTGAGCGCGGCTGAGCAGTCTGCCGGCGCCGTGATTGGCCGAGTACATGCTGGCCTCTGCTCCCCGGGCGGCACATAATATCCATGATGCTGTGCCCATGCTGCCGCCCACAAGCACAGGCTGTCCCGTTGCATCGAACAGGGGGCCGAGGGCTGCATGGCCGGAAGGCAGAGCACGAGTGGCTCCTTTGCGGTGTACAAAAAGCCGTCTGCTCTGGCCCTCGATGACGTGGTGTTCTTCATTGCAGGTGTTGTGCGAAACATCATACAGCTGGGTGATACGGCAGGAGGGGAACAGCCGCAGAAAGGTTTTGCGGACCATGTGAGCAATGGTTTGCCTGTTAGCCAGCGCGCAGTTCCGGCCGGCTTTCATGGCGGCCAGATAGCGGCGGCCGAGGTCTGATGTCAGCGGGGCGTAAGCCAGAGAAGGATCCGGTGCGGGGTGGCCGTCGGGCAGGGCGTTTTGCATGGCTTTTATGTAGTCAGTGGCAATCTGGTGTCCTGTGCCCCGTGAGCCGCTGTGGATGCTGATGGCAATCTGGTTTTCTGCAAGACCGAAATGCGCCGCTGCAGCGGTATCGTGGATGCTGTCGACAATCTGGATTTCAAGATAATGGTTGCCTGACCCCAGAGTACCCAGCTGGCCGGTGAGTCTTTGCCGGGCTTCGGTCGAGACCTGTGCTGCATCAGCTCCGGCAACGCAGCCGTTTTCCTCTGTATGCCACAGGTCTTCCTTTTCGCCCATGCCGTTGCGTACGGCCCATGCGGCGCCTTCATGCAATATCTGTTTTATTTCTTCTGCGTTAAGCGAAAAATGACTGCTTTCTTTCAGCCCCGCGGGAATGGCACGGAACAGAGCGTCCGCAATTTCGCCGCGCCGCGTATACACTTCTGCGGCAGGTATGTCTGTCAGCAGAGTGCGCACACCGCACCCGATGTCGTATCCCACACCGCCGGCGGAAATAATTCCTTCTTTACCGGCACAGAATCCGGCCACACACCCGATGGGAAATCCATAACCTGAGTGGGCATCGGGCATGCATATGACGGAACCGGCGACACCGGGCAGACTGGCTGCAGTTGTCAGCTGGTGTATTGTTTCCGTATCCATGACCGATATGAGAGCTTCCGAAGCAAAAATGTCCACGGGTACTCTCATGGTACCGACCGGGTAGATGCGCCAGCGGTTCTCCGCCTTTCTGACCGGCCGGATGTTCTGGTTGCGCGGGGACATACATGCTCCGTGAATAAAAAAAGGCCGGAGTGTTCCGGCCCGTTGATGATGCGTATGCTCGTCGGTGTTACCCGTTGTACAGTTTGTCACCGGGGATGACGGTAAAGCCTTTGCCGGTAAGCACTTCAATGGCCTGATCGGTTCTGTCGAACCGGAAAATGAGCACGGCGTTGGTGCCGCCGGGCTGTACATAGGCATACATGTATTCCACATTGACCTTGCTGTCGGAAAGGGTCTGCAGAATATCGTTGAGCCCGCCGGGCTGGTCAGGAACCTCCACAGCGACAACTGTGGTGCGGCCCACGGTGAAGCCTTTGTCTTTCAGTACCTGTTTGGCTTTCTCGTGGTCGGCCACAATCATGCGCAGGATGCCGAAGTCCGAGGTGTCTGCCAGTGACAGCGCACGCAGGTTGATGTTTGCGTCGGCAAGGGCGTTTGTCACTTCGGCCAGACGGCCTGCCTTGTTTTCGAGAAAAACAGAGATCTGTTCGACTTTCATGGCTGGTCAGTCCCGTTTGAGTTGTATGTCATAAACGCACAGGGGCGTCCTCTTCTCTTTTCATTTCAGTATCATTCCCCTTCGCCGATGACAAGAGCACACGGCGCGGGGTTGCGCATGCCCGCTGCTTGGATATACTGTATGGCCGATCAGTCGTTTTGACCCATGATAAACGGCGCAGTACGGAGAATATATGTCCAATCCCATGAATTTTGCTTTTTTAAGAAAATCCCCGCTACCGCCCAACGGCCGCAAAGTGGGCATTATAGGTGCAGGCCCCTCCGGACTTGCCGCCTGCGGATATCTGGCCTGTCTGGGATACGAGGTTGTGGTGTACGATAAACTGCCGCAACCCGGAGGATTGATGGTGTTCGGCATTCCCAGAAAGCGTATTCCGCCTGAACGTATCCGGGCAGGTGTGCGGCGCATGGAACGGCAGTTCGGAGTTGTGTTCCGCACAAAGACAAAAATATGCTGCAGTGCTCCGTTGCATGAAGAGGAAGGCGATCACTTTTCCTGTGATATCCGCGGCCTCGGCGAGCTTGTGGAAGAGCATGATGCGGTCATGATCTGTACCGGTTCATGGAAGTCCCGGAAGCTCGGTATTCCCGGAGAAAATCTGGCGGGAGTGCATTCCGGCCTTGAGTTTTTGTTTCCCATCAGGGCGGCAAAATATGCCTCGCCCAATGTCACCATGCCCGATGTGCGCGGAAAGCGCGTGGCTGTGGTCGGTGCCGGTCATTCCGCCGTTGACGTGGTGGACAGTGCCTATGCGCTTGGTGCCGCCAAAATATACATGATATACAGACGGACAGCCCGCGAGGCCCCCTGCGGCAGTTTCGAGATTGACCGCATCTGCGAGATGGGCGCCGAATGGCTTGAGCGGCGCACACCGCTGCGGGTGGAAGGTGAATGCGGCGTGCAGCGGCTGGAGCTTGCCAACGGTATGACCGGCGAGGCGGAGCATCTGGATGTGGACATGCTTATAACTGCCATCGGTGAAATTCCCACTCCTCCCTTTCAGCAGGAACTGGGGCTAGAAAACGTACGCAAAGGCGAAGTGCGCTGGCTTCATATGACCAGTATAGAGAACGTGTTTGTCGCCGGAGATGTGCTGACAGGTCCCAGCAAGATAGGCAAGGCTGTCTACAGCGGTTTGCGGGCTTCGCGATCGCTGACCAACTGGCTTGACCTGAAGGCGCAGAACCGCGAGGGCGAATACAGATACGACGAGGACAGAATTGTCCCCTAGCCAGCATAGCCCGGAGGCTCAATGTAATGTCCTGTGAAGGGAAAACTCTTTTTATTGATTACAGCCGCTGTATCGGCTGTGAAAGTTGCGAGGCTGTCTGTAAATTTTTGTACGATACGCCGCGCATAGCCATGACTCGTACAGTTGAAGGCATCATGGTTCCTCTGTACTGCAAGCACTGCGAACAGGCACACTGCATGAAAGTGTGCAACCGCGGGGCGCTGATGCGTGACAGAGACGGAGCCGTTGTGCTGCAGCCGCTGCTGTGCCGCGGGTGCGAAACCCGCAACTGTATTCTGGCGTGTCCGTATGCCGCATTTTTTGCCACTGATCTCGGTGTCACGGTGCAAAAATGTGACCTGTGTGCTTCCAGACGGGATGTGGGGCTTGAGCCTGCCTGTGTGGAAATGTGCCCGTGCGAGGCCATCATGCTGGTTGACAGGGACTCTGTTCCTGACATGGAGACTGAAGAGTCACGCCGGGCTTATGAACGGGTCATGGCCCATATCCGGCCGCCGGCCAGAAAAAAATGACCGTGTTGTCCGTTTACCGGCTGCTGTCATGCGGCCATAAAAAAGGGAAGCAGATGCTTCCCTTTTTTATGGCCGCGCTGCCGGAATGTTATTCGTTACGCAGGTCGAGAACCCGTTTGGCTTTGCCTTCCGAACGCTGGATCGAGCGGGGGTCCACAAGACGTACCCTGGCTGTGACGCCGAGGAATTCCTTGATGGTTTTCTGAATGCGGCTTTCAAGCCGCTGGAGGTTTTTGATTTCGTCCGAAAACAGATTTTCCGAAACTTCAACATGCACTTCCATGATATCCAGATTGCCATCCCGTTTGACAACTATCTGATAGTGCGGAGAGGCTCCTTCAGTTTCCAGCAGAATGGACTCGATCTGCGAGGGGAATACATTGACCCCGCGGATAATCAGCATGTCGTCGCTGCGGCCCATGACACGCTTCATACGTACATGGGTTCTGCCGCAGCAGCACGGGGTGTAATTCAGCATGCTGATGTCACGCGTGCGGTAACGGATAAGCGGAATGCCTTCTTTGGTCAGCGTGGTGATGACCAGTTCGCCCTGCTGTCCCGCGGGCAGCTGTTCGCCCGTGACGGGGTCTATTATCTCAGGCAGGAAGTGGTCTTCCCATATGTGCATGCCGTCTTTGGCGTCTTCACATTCCATGGAGACTCCCGGCCCCATGATTTCTGACAGACCGTATATGTTGACGGCCGAGATGCCCATTTTCTGTTCGATGTCGTGGCGCATTTCATCGGTCCACGGCTCTGCGCCGAAAATACCGATGCGCAGCGGCAGTTCACGCATGTCGATACCGGCTTCCAGCGCGGCTTCGTACAGATACAGGCTGTACGAAGGGGTACAGCAGATGGCTGTGGCGCCGAAATCGCGCAGCAGAACCACCTGCCTTTTGGTGTTGCCGCCGGATACCGGAATGACCGTTGCGCCGAGCTTTTCGGCACCGTAATGCGCTCCCAGCCCGCCCGTGAACAGGCCGTAACCGTATGCGTTATGGATCAGGTCGCGGCTGGAAAGCCCGCCCGCGGTGAAGCTGCGTGCCATCATTTCAGCCCAGTTGTTGAGATCGCGCGCGGTATAGCCCACCACTGTGGCTTTGCCTGTGGTGCCGCTGGAGGCGTGCAGGCGCACGATGTGCTCCTTTGGCACGGCAAACAGGCCGTAAGGATAGTTGTTGCGTAGGTCCTGCTTCTCGGTAAACGGCAGATACTTGAGGTCGGAAAGGCTTTTGATGTCCGCAGGGGTTATTCCCGCTTCGTCAAACTTGCGTCTGTAATGGGGCACATTCGCATAAACCCGTTCACAAAGGTTTTTCAGACGCCTCACCTGAAGAGCTTCAAGCTCTTCCCGCGGCAGTGTTTCGCGGTCCACATCATAAATCATGCCGTTGTCTCCCTCTGGCGCTTTCCAGAAAATTAATATGTCTACCGAGATATAGCAGGATGCCCGTACTGAAACGGACGTAAACTGTTTGTCTGCACCAAAGCAGGGCGGCGGTCAAGCAGGATGGGCCGTGCGGTGCGCGTGACACTGGGAAAAAGAAGGGGCATCTTTTCAGCCGGCTTTTCTGCGGACCGGTACCTGCCCGTTTGGGGTATGGCTGTCTTTGGCTGCGTACGGAGGCGGCATTGCGCCGGGGCAGCACTCTGTTCAACGGCTCTGCAGTGCCTCGCAGCGCATGCGGTGCAGCAGGCGTCCCGATTCGGGCCCCCGTCCCTGCTGGTCCGGGGGCAGTTTTACCCGCAGCAGGATATCGAGTTCTTCCGCTGCCGGTCTGCGAAAGTCACTGCCGGTGACAGCTAGGATGAAGGTAAAGAAATCATCGAGTAATGCGGCGAGATGCAGCCGCATGAGCAGCGAAACACGGCTTTCAGCCTTAAGTGCGGGGTAATGCATGCCTTCTTTGTGGCATGAAGCGGCCACCTCGGCAGCGCGTACAAAGGAATTCGGGGCCTTGATGCGCATGGCGAATCTGCGGGCTGCCGGAGCTGCCGCATGGTGCTGCGGCTGTTTCCGCACCGGCGTTGGGGCTGCGGCGGGTGAAGGAGTTTGCGTTGCGCCTGTGTTCAAATCGTGGCACAGAGCCATCCATACAGCCATGGGCACGCCTGCCGCTCTGTCCATGATATCTGCCGTACGGTGCAGCGCGGCCGCATCCTCTTCAGCAGGGGCGAACTCCTGCAGCCATGCGGTCAGGCAGTCAGCCTCGTTGAGTGTCCGCAGAAAGTTGCCCGGCCGTGCACTGTGCAGTACTTTGTGAATTTCGCTGCCGATACGTTCCGGAGCTGCATCCATTATTTTGCCGGAACCGGCTTCTGCACGCATGGCGCGCTTCAGGTCTGCGGAAATGTGAAAACCGGGCAGGGTGGCGGTGAACCTTGCGGCTCTGAACAGCCGTACCGGATCGTCCGCAAGGGCATGAGATGAAGCGGGCGACAGTCTGTGCAGGGCCAGATCCCGCAGGGCGTCAGGATGGGCAAACAGTCTGCCGTCGGCGTCAAGCGCCATGGCATTGACGGTGAAGTCGCGCGAAGCCAGATCCTCATGTATGGTCTTTCCGCGCATGGGGGCGAATTCCAGCCCGTTGTAGATGGCTATGGAAAACTGTGTACCGGCCCTGCGGGCTGTTTTATGCCGCAGCAGAAACTCTTCAAGCGACCCGGAAAATACATAATCGTATTCGCGGGGTGTTCTGCCCAGCAGCATGTCGCGGACCGCACCGCCTACAAGGAATGTCTGCATAGGTTCCGGTACCATATATCGCCGCGGCACAAAAGGGCCGCGGCGTTGCGCGCAGGGTGTTTTTTCCGTGTATGAATGAGGTGGTAATGTCCTTTCCCGTGTACATTCTTTCAAAGCTGCAGGGCTGCAGCATGCGTCCTCTTGCCCCTGAGGCCCTCGGGGGAGCGCATGCCCTCTGGCAGCGTGACGTGCGGCTTTTGCCCGCTTTTGAGCCGTGCCGCAATGAAGTTTATGAAGGATATGCCACCAGCGGTGGCCCCGGGTGCGGTGCGGTTTTCATCTGTGACGGAGTGGGGTCTTCACTGGATGCCGCTCATGCGTTGCACGCTGCCGGAGCACTGCCGGTGTGGACAAGTGTGCTTGCAGTTTCGCAGCAGTCAGGAAGAGGCCAGATGCGCCGTCAGTGGGTGTCGCCGGCAGGCAACATATATGCTGCGCTGCGTTTTCCCGCCGCTTCAAACTATCCTGATTCGCTTTCTTCGCTGGTTGCGGGCTATGTGTTTGCCAGAGCGTTTGAAATGTGCGGTATTGATGTGCGCATGAAGTGGCCCAATGATCTGCTGCTGGACGACTGCAAAATGGCAGGAATTCTGCTGGAAGACCGCAACGGTGCGCTGCTTGTGGGAATAGGTATAAATGTAGCGCACTTTCCCCGGGCAGACTGCCTGCGTGAGGGGGCTGCGGTGCCCGCCTGCGGATTGGCTGCAAGGGGTTTCGATTTCGCGCCTTTTGAATTGTGGCGACAGCTTGTCGACCGTGCTTTTTTTTGCTACCGTAATGAGGTTCTTCGCTTCAGTGAAGATGGCTTGATCAGTCGCTTGGAAGCGTATCTTGCCTGGGTAGGCCGTGTTGTGATGATACACGGGAGTGATTTAGGGAGCTGTCCGGGCAGGTTAATGGGCTTGAGCCATGATGGAGCGTTGCGCGTACTCCTGTCCGGTCGGGAGCAGGTCCTCCACTCCTGCAGTCTTTCCCCTATATCATGACACCGTCGTGCCTGAATGAAACTCTAGTGATCGTTGTAACCCCGGTCGTCTATGCAATGGGCTCCGGTTGTTTTGTTGAGTACGAGGAGTGAATGGCTATCAAGACGTTCAATCAGGTTTTGGAAGAGGTGAAAGGCAAGCCTATTCTGGTTGCCAACCGGGGGATTCCCGCCCGGCGTATCTGCCGTTCTATCCGCGAACGCTTTGATGCGGTCGCCGTGATGACGGCAACCGATATCGACAAGACCTCTCCGGCCGCTTCCGCAGCGCAGGAGCTTCTGCTGCTCGGATCCGATCCCAGAGCATATCTCGATATTGACAGAATCATCAGACTGGCCAAGCAGCGGGGCATCATCGCGATTCATCCGGGCTGGGGATTTTCTTCCGAAGATCCGCGGTTTCCTTCCCGTTGTGCCGAGGCAGGACTGCTGTATATCGGCTCTACGGCAGAGGCCATGAATCTGCTCGGGAACAAGGTGCAGGTGCGCAGGCTGGCAAAACAGCTCGGCATTCCTGTTGTTCCCGGTTCGGAAGGCGCCGTGGATGTGCCCACCGGCAGAAAAATAGCTGAAGAAATCGGCTTTCCCGTCATGCTCAAGGCCGAAGGCGGCGGCGGCGGACGCGGCATATTCCTCATCAAGTCGCAGGATGAGCTTGAAGACGCTTTTGTGAAAGCGTCGACCATGGCTCAGGCTTCGTTCGGCAACCCCCGGCTGTATGTGGAAAAATACCTGCCTTCTGTACGGCATATCGAAATTCAGGTTATCGCCGACATGCACGGCAATGTGTTCGCCTTTGACGAACGCGACTGCACGGTGCAGCGTAATCACCAGAAGCTTATCGAAATCACTCCTTCTCCGTGGAAGGGCATCACTCCTGAACTGCGTGCAAGGCTGAAAGACTACTCGCGTCAGCTTGTGCAGGAAGTAGGCTATTACTCGCTGTGCACGGTGGAGTTTCTGGTTACAGACGACGGTACTCCGTATCTTATCGAGGTGAACACCCGCCTGCAGGTGGAGCACGGAATCACCGAATGCCGGTACGGCATCGATCTGGTGGAAGAGCAGATTGCTGTCGCCTTCGGTGCGCAGTTGCGTCTTAAAGAAGACGACATGGTTCCCACGCAGCATGCCATACAGGTGCGCATCAACTGCGAGTCCCCCCAGAACGACTTTGCGCCCAACGCGGGGCTGGTCACGCGGTATGTGTCTCCGGGCGGTCCCGGCATCCGTCTGGACTCCAACCTTTCCGCCGGGTACGAATTCCCCTCGAACTATGATTCTGCCGGTTCACTGCTCATCGCATACGGCAAAGGGTGGGAAAAAGCTCTTGCTACCCTTAACCGGGCACTGCGTGAGTATGTTGTGGGCGGTATCAAGACGACGATTCCGTTTTTCAAGCAGATTGTGAAGCATCCCAAGTTTCTTGATGCGGATTTTGATACCAATTTCATTGCCCGCACGCCTGAACTCATGTGTTATACCGATCTGGAGCCGGAAGCCGAACGTCTGGCCCGTCTGGTGGCCGAAATTTCGGCCAAGGGATATAACCCGCATGTGAAGCTTGACGAGTACCGCACCCGCGAGACTCCGCGCATGCCTGATTTCAGGCCTGTGCTGCCCGAAATTACATCCAGAGTGCGCAAGACAGCTTCGCCGTATCCTGTGGGAGACAGAGCAGCTCTGCTGGATATGGTCAGAGACTCAGGTTATGTGCATTTTACCGACACCACAGCCCGTGACATAACGCAGTCCAACAGCGGCAACCGGTTCCGTCTTGCGGAAGATGCGCTCATCGGGCCGTATCTTGACAACTGTAATTTCTTCTCGCTTGAAAACGGCGGGGGGGCACACTTCCATGTGGCCATGCTGGCCAACATGACCTATCCGTTTACCGAAGCGGCGCACTGGAATCAGTTTGCCCCCAAAACGGCCAAGCAGATTCTTATCCGCTCGACAAACATTCTGGGGTACAAGCCGCAGCCGCGCAATCTCATGCGTCTGACCGGAGAGATGATCTGTGACCACTACCAGATTATCCGGTGTTTTGACTTCCTGAACCATGTCGACAACATGCGTCCGTTTGCGGAAGTGGCTCTCAACCGTTCCGGCGTGGTTTTCGAACCTGCCATATCTCTTTCCTGGGCCAGAGGCTTCGATGTTCCGCATTATCTGCAGGTGACGGAAGCCATTTTGCGCATGGTGGCGGACGTGGCGGGGGTAAGCTCTGCCAAGGCTTCTTCCATGATCATTCTTGGACTGAAGGACATGGCCGGCGTTTGCCCGCCGCGTTTCATGACGGAGCTTGTCACGGCTCTGCGCAAGGCGTGGCCTCAGCTTGTGCTGCATTATCACCGCCACTTTACGGACGGGCTTTTCGTTCCTGCCGTAGGTGCTGCTGCCAAGGCAGGCGCGCATATCGTCGATACGGCCATAGGCGCTTCCGTCCGTTGGTACGGTCAGGGTGAGGTGCTGTCCACGGCTGCTTATATTGAAGACGAACTGGGGCTTAAGACCAATCTCAATAAAGAGATGATCCGCAGCTGCAATTTTGTTCTCAAGCAGATCATGCCCTATTATGACCGCTACACGGCGCCCTATTTTCAGGGTATCGACTACGATGTGGTGGAACACGCCATGCCCGGCGGCGCCACTTCCTCTTCTCAGGAAGGCGCCATGAAGCAGGGCTACATCCATCTGCTGCCGTATATGCTCAAGTTCCTTGCCGGAACCCGGAAAATAGTGCGGTATCATGATGTGACACCCGGCTCGCAGATTACGTGGAACACGGCGTTTCTGGCGGTAACCAGCGCCTACAAGCGCGGCGGCGAGCAGGAAGTGCGCTACCTTCTGGAAGTGCTGGACAACGTGACACGTCACAGCGAAGCGGATCTCTCCTCGGAAATGAAAGAAGCCCGTCTTGCCCTGTATCAGGACAGCAATGACGCTTTCCGTGATTTGCTGATGGGCAAATACGGTAAGCTGCCGCTGGGCTTTCCCGCTGACTGGGTGTATCAGAGCGCCTTTGGCAACGAGTGGCAGCGTGCTGTGAACTGCCGCACCGAAACTTCTCCGCTGGAGTTTGTGGAAGACATGGATCTTGCCGCTGAAGAGCGGGGGTTTGTGGATATTATCCGCCGCAAGCCCACGGATGAAGAGTTCGTCATGTATCTGAACCATCCGGGCGATGCCGTGGCGACCATTCAGCTGCGTCAGCAGTTCGGCGATCCTAACAATCTGCCGCTGCATGTCTGGTTTGAAGGGATTGAACCGGGCAGAGAGCTGAACTTTACCGACTCGCACGGAAAGCCTCACCAGATGACCATTCTCAGCATTTCACTGCCGGATGAAAGCGGCATGAGCGTTGTGCGCTATGTGCTTGATTCGGAAATCATGAGTGTGGACATTCAGGTGGCCGAACCCCATGCCGATGATGTACAGGGGCTGGAAAAGGCCGACCCCGCCAATGCCTATCATGTGGCTGCGCCTTCCAACGGCGACCTGTGGGTGATGTATGTGCACCCCGGCGACTATGTGAAAAAGGGTGAGGAACTGTTCAATATTTCCATCATGAAGCAGGAAAAGGCCGTGCTTGCTCCTGTGGATGGTATGGTCAGGCGTGTGCTGAGGACCGCCGACTATAAGGAAAACAAGCAGATGGTACCTGTAAAAGGAGGCGAGCTGATTGTCGAGCTGGGGCCTGTTCCCACGTTGTGTCCCAATGAAAAATGCCGTCATCCCATCACCATAGAGGGTGTCGGTTTTTGTCCCTATTGCGGCGACAAGCTTGACTGTGCGTGCAAAGCCTAGGCTTTTGCGTCGCCTCATTGACTGGCAGAGTACCAGCGTATAATGCAGATAAGGTATGGAAAACCGTTCGGCCCGGGCCGGCGGTTTTCCGCCTTTCAATACGCGTGACCGGGATTTGACTCGAGGTATGCCCAGCCGCAGAAAAAACTATGTGGCAGGCTGGGTGTTTTCATCCCCCATAGGAGGAGAGACAATGGCCAAAGCTCAGGCAGACAAGCCCAAGGCTGAAGTGAAAAGCCAGAAGGCTAAAGCTGAGACCACTGCCCTGACTAACAAGCTGGTGCTGACAGGCGCCGAGATTACCGCCATAGGTGAAGATGCAGAATTGCTTGTGGGCGGGAAAAACTACAACACCGCCATCATCAGTCAGGTGGAAGGCGTCCGGAGCCCACAGTTCCGTGCCATTTCTTCCGTGGCTTTTCATAAGTTGCTGGATGAAACCAAGGTAAACGCGTCTTTGGTTCGCAGTGTTCTGGATAAAGAGTACAACAGCATCGACTGGAATGACACCGAGATCAACCGGGATCCGGAGTTCCTCAAGAAGTTCGTTCGTAATCTGGCCAATGAAATCCGCCAGAAAGCGGCCGCTTCCGGTGCGCAGAACATGCTCAAGACCCGAACCTTCATCAATAACGTGGTGGAAGGTTTCGCAACTTCCCCCGAGGGGATTGACCAGCTGCGCAAGCGTTCTTTGCTTGTTCAGGCTGCCATTTTATCTGTTGATCTGCCCGAGGCAGTGGCGGCCTGTGTGCGTGAAGCATACAACGCCATCTGCAAGGAAGCAGGCGTGGAGAATGTGGCAGTGGCCGTGCGTTCTTCGGCTGCGGGTGAAGATTCGCGCAAAAAAGCTTTTGCCGGTCTGCAGGACACTTATCTGAATATTGTCGGCGAAAGTCAGGCCGTTGACGCTTATCACTGGGACTGTGCTTCTGCATACAACCTGCGCAGCATGACATACCGCCGCGAGGCCATTCTTGATGCCATGGCCCGTGCAGAAGCGACCGGCGACGAATCCATAGCTGCAACGGCCAAGGAAGAGTGGGCAATCGAAAACACCTCTCTTTCCGTATGCATCATGCGTATGGTCAACCCTGTCATTTCCGGTACCGCCTTCAGTGCCGACACCGCCACAGGGTGCCGCGGAACCGCGCGCAAAGATCTGGTGTCCATCGATGCCAGCTACGGTCTGGGCGAGGCTGTTGTGGGCGGCATGGTCACTCCCGACAAGTTTTATGTGTTTCAGCGGGGTGACGGGCAGGAAGTTGTCATCCGCCAGATGGGCTGCAAGGACAAAAAAATCGTCAATGACGAGAAGGGCGGAACCAAGATGGTTTCCGTACCTGAAAACGAAGCCTTCCGCTGGTCGCTTTCTCTTGCTCAGGCAGAAGCCGTGGCCAAGGGCGTGCGTGGTATCAGCATAGCCTACGGCGGCATGATCATGGACACGGAATTCTGCATCGACAGTTCCGACCGTCTGTGGTTTGTGCAGGCCCGTCCTGAAACCCGCTGGAATGAAGAGTTCGAAAAGCACCCGCACACCATTTTCATGCGCCGGCTTGAAGTGAATGAAAAGGCTGCCAACAACGCCGAAGTCATTCTGGAAGGCAACGGTGCATCCCGCGGTGCAGGGCAGGGAACGGTCAAATATCTGCGTTCCGCTCTGGAACTGAACAAAATCAACAAGGGTGACCTGCTGGCTGCGGAACGTACCGACCCCGATATGGTGCCGGGTATGCGCATCGCCTCGGCCATTCTGGCCGACGTGGGCGGCGATACCAGCCACGCGGCCATTACCTCGCGCGAACTGGGCATTCCTGCCGTTATCGGTATTCAGCGCCTTGAGATTCTCCGCTCTCTTGACGGTCAGGAAGTGACCGTCGACGGTACTCGCGGCAAAGTATACCGTGGTATGCTTCCGCTCGAAGAAGTAGGCGGAGAGATGGATGTCAGCACGCTGCCTGCCACAAAGGCCAAGGTCGGCCTTATTCTTGCCGACGTGGGACAGGCCATGTTCCTTTCCCGTCTGCGCGACGTGGCCGGATTTGAAGTTGGCCTGCTGCGTGCCGAATTCATGCTGGGTAACATCAGTGTTCACCCTCAGGCGCTGGAAGCGTACGACAACGGCGAGCTGGATATCGTTGTTGCCGCCAAGCTGAAAGAACTGGAAGCTCGCCTTACCAAAGTGCTGCGTGATCAGTTGGGGGCCGGTCTCATAGGGCTTGATCTCAAGCTGCGTGAATACGTAGGCGTACTGACTGGACTGGCGGCAGAAATTCAGCAGCTGACCGAACGTGAGAACGTGCGCGGCACGGAAGAAGTGCTCGCCATGCACCGGCGCATGCGCGAACTCGACCACAAGCTTGATGAGCATGTGGAGCTTGCCACCCGCCGTCTGGATGTGCTGAAAACATCTGTGGATGTTGAAGACCATATCCGCGTTGTCATGGGATACGATGACGAACTGGCTCTGCTGGTCGGCAAAGAACCTGATACCGTCAAGCGTCGTGCCGAAATTGAAGGCACCGTAAAGAGCATGGCGGAGAAGGTGGCGGATGCAGCCATGGTCAAGGACGTGCTGACACGCATCAAGGCCCTGCGTCTTGAAGTGGCTCAAAAGAGCGGCCTGCTGAAAGAAATGGAAGAAGTGCGGACTGTTCCTTCAAAAATCCGCGATCTTATCCGTTCCCGCGGCTTCCGTACCGGCAAGGAACACTATGTTCAGACGCTGGCACAGGGGCTGGCGCTGTTTGCCATGGCGTTCCACGGTAAGGAAATCATCTACCGTACCACTGACTTTAAATCCAACGAATACCGGAACCTGCTGGGCGGTTCATTGTTCGAGCATGTGGAAGATAACCCCATGCTCGGATTCCGCGGTGTTTCGCGTAATCTGCACGACTGGGAAATTGAGGCATTCAAGCTGGCCCGCGGAGTCTTCGGCGGTACCAACCTGATGATCATGCTGCCTTTTGTGCGTACTCTTGAAGAAGCGCGCTCCATGCGCCGCTATCTTGAACAGGTGCACAAGCTGAAGAGCGGTGTGGACGGACTTAAGATCATTCTTATGTCCGAAATTCCCAGCAACGCCATCATGGCCAAGCAGTTCATTCAGGAATTTGACGGATTTTCCATCGGTTCCAACGATATGACCCAGATGGTGCTTGCCACGGACCGTGACAACGCACGCCTCGGACATATCTACGACGAAGAAGATCCGGCTGTGGTGTGGGCGATTCTGGTCACCATATTCACCGGGCAGAAATACGGCAAAAAGGTCGGCTTCTGCGGGCAGGGCGTTTCCAACAGCAAGATTCTGCGCGGTATCGTAGCCGTGGCAGGTATCACCTCTGCCTCGGTTGTTCCTGACACCTACTTCCAGACCAAGCACGACATGGCTGCGGTGGAGGCTGAAAACATCCCCACCAGCAAGCTGGGTGACTGGCTGCGCAGGCAGTATCTTGCCACCCTGCGCCAGTTGCTGGAAGAGAACGGCTATGGTCATATTCTTAAAAAGTACAAGAACGCCGAAGACCTTATGGAATGGTACGACGGTGAGTTGCGCAGGCTGCACGAACAGCTGCGTGAAAGCATAGAGACACCTAAAGAGAAGTTCTACAGGCAGGAGCTTGAAAACTTCCGTGCTGTTTTCCACAAGCCGGTTATCTACGCATCGTGGGACTGGAACGCCACAGTCACTGATGCCATGCATCAGGCTGGTTTCGCTTCTTTTGAAGAGCAGGCCAGGGCGCTTGAAGAACAGCGTAAAAAACAGTGGTAACACTGGGCTGACAGAATACAGCGGGGCTGCCTTACGGCAGCCCTTTTTTTGTTCCGGCGGAATATCACCGGATGCTGCTAGTCCGGCAACTCGCCAGAGGGTTACGCCTCCGGCCTGCGGGGTCCGCAGCTGTATGCATACAGGTTGTGCTCTGCCACTGTTTAGATGCTGCAGGGCATTATGCATGGACCGGTCCGGCGACCGGCAAAAAGAAAGGCCGCCCGGAGGCGGCCTTTTTGTCTGGCTTATGTCTTGCTGAAGCAGGCTCAGCGTTCGAGCCTGTCCGTGATGTTATGTTTGATCCAGCGGGGATCGAGCCATTCCAGCGGCTGAACCGGCAGCCCTGAAAGTATGATACCGAAGTGCAGATGGTCACCGCCTGCCATGCCGGTAGTGCCGGTAAGTCCCAGAATATCGCCGCGCTGTACCGTGTCGCCGTCTTTCACGTGGATTTCTGAAAGGTGGGCATACAGTGTCTGCAGGCCCAGCCCGTGGTCCACCACAACGCACAGTCCGTAAATGCCCATGTCGTCGGCAAAGACAACCGTTCCGTTGTTGGCGGCAGGAATGGGTGCCCGTGCGATGGAGGCCATGTCCAGTCCCAGATGGTACTGGTCGTCTACCTGCTGACCGTTGTAGATGTAGGCGCGGTGATCGGCGAATCCCGCTCTGTTGCTGGCGTTGGGCAGGTTGAGGAACCGGCCGGACCACAGCATGGCCGGAGACGTCTTGCGGCCAATGCTCAGCAGGGCAGCTCTGTTGGCTTTTCGCAAGTCTCTGTTCACTTTGAGAAAACGCTCAAGAGAAGACATCTGTCCCGGGAACTCATCGGTGAAGTCCTGCATCTTGTTATCAAGGAAGGAATCGGGCAGCCGGATGGTATCCTCTTTGAACGCCACATGCAGCGGCTTTACTGCCAGTGATATGGATGTGACGTTGCCGGCCTCGTCCTCTGCGGTTACACGCGGAGCATAGGTGTTTGTGTCTTCATAGAACGGAAAAGCAAAGAAGCACAGATACGAGCCATCGGCCTGTCTGTAGCCGGGAAAGAAGAGGTCATTCACGGTAACGCCGGTCTGCCTGACGTCTTCATTGACGGTATAGGCAATACAGGCGGAACCGCCGCGGCGCACGTAGGGCGGCAAGGTGGTTACACTGATGCGCGGGGGCTGGCTGTCGAGCCGCAGCGTGAACGAGCGGGTGGATGTATTGCCTTTGCCGAAGGCGGCAAAGGATGAGTCGGTGGCTTTGACAATAAGCTCCACCGTTCCTTCACCCATTTCCTCGGCTTTTTCCAGGCTGAACTCTTCCGTGCGCGAGACAAGTTTGTCCGCCCACTGCTGGTCCAGCGCGATAAATTCACGGCTGTTTTTCTTTACGCGCACACTCAGCGCTTTCACGCCGCTGTTGGTGTCTTTTGCGGTCAGCTTAAAGACAGTCCGCGGAGATATGCGGCCTTCAGCGGGGGTCAGGGATATCTGCGGACCTTGCTGGTCGCGGAACAACAGAAAACCCAGAACGACAAGACCGCCCACGATAGCCAGAAGCGCGGTGGACAGCAGGAATTTTTTCATAGAAATCTGACTCCAGTGCAATGCAATGGCCGCCCGCATGGCGAGCGGCCGGTCTCTGATACAAAAAGGCAGACGCGTCGCGCCTACACGGTTTCTACAGCGTCCAGAAGGCTGATGGTCAGCTTGAGAAAATCAGCTTCCGTCACAATACCCACAAGAATGCCGCTTTCCACAACGGGCAGGCACCCGTATTTGTGTCGGAAAAGCATTTCCGCGGCATCACGCAGCCGCATGTCGGGGGGGACTCTGCGGACATCCGTGCGCATGATCTCACTGACGGGAATGCCGGAGTCTATTTCGTCCTGTACAGAGTTCTCCACTTCTGCAAAGCGGGAAATAGTGGCCTCGAGTATGTCCCTGTGTGTCAGCAGGCCTATGAACCGTCCGTGCTCATCCACGATGGGGATGTGCCGGATACGGGCCAGCTGCATGAGCGAGCGGGCGGTTTTGAGGGTATCTGTTTCCAGCAGGGTGAACAGCTCCGTAGTCATCAGGTCACCGACATTAAGCATGGACGCCTCCCGGACTTGTTTCGTGGAAGTTTCGCATACTCTGGCCGGATGTCAAGACGGGAAGCGCTTCATGTGCGGGATGTTTATCCTGCACCAAGGTTGACTTAGAGGCGAAAATCTGATTTCCAACCGAAGCCCCGCCTGTTATTGTCGGCGGCACAGGCCACAACGGGCTCGAAGGAAAGCCACACGCTATGATTGATAAAAGGCGCAGCAGAGAACGTATGGTGCGCGAGCAGCTAACAGCGAGGGGAATAACAGACCCCGCCGTGCTGGCCGCCATGCGCAAGATACCCAGACATCTTTTTGTTCAGGAGGCTCTGCAGGCGCAGGCCTATGAGGACCATCCGCTTCCCATAGGCTATGGTCAGACCATCTCGCAGCCGTTCATCGTGGCGCTGATGTCACAGATTCTGCGAGTCACTCCGGGAATGCGTGTGCTTGAAATAGGGACAGGGTCCGGCTATCAGGCGGCCGTGCTGGCTGAAATGGGAGCCGAAGTCTATACCGTGGAAAGAATTGCGGGACTGCAGGCCCATGCACGCGGCCTGCTGCGCAGGCTGGGATACGCCAGAATACGGACAAAGCTGGATGACGGCACCATGGGCTGGCCGCTGGCAGCCCCTTTTGACAGAATCATCGTCACGGCCGGAGGGCCCGGCATTCCCGAGCCGCTGGCGGAACAGCTGGCAGACCCCGGCACCATGGCCATACCTGTGGGCGCTTCGCGGCGCGAACAGGAGCTTTTTTTGATGCATAAGAACGACGGCGCATTGTCGTATGAAAATTATGGCAAGGTGGCCTTTGTGGACCTTGTCGGCAACCACGGGTGGTAGGACGGCGCAATGAGCTTTTTCAAACCTATGCTTGACCGTCTGTGGCGCATGGCCGACAGCGCCGGGGCCACCCGTGTGCTTGCTATCGTTTCCTTTACCGAGTCTGTTTTTTTCCCCGTTCCCCCCGATTTGCTGCTTATCCCCATGGCGCTTGCACGGCGTGACAAAGCCTTCCGCCTTGCTTTTATCTGTCTTGTCTCCTCTCTGCTGGGCGGTATTGTCGGATATTTTCTCGGGTATTATTTTATGGAAGTGGCAGGCATGCCTATTGTCCGCTTTTACGGACTGCTTGATAAATATGATGCCATCAGAGTCTGGTACGAGACTTATGATGCGTGGGCTGTGGCCATAGCGGGACTTACACCTGTGCCCTATAAGGTGTGTACGCTTACCGCCGGAGCATTCCGCATTGATTTCATGGTGTTTATCATCGCTTCCGTGCTAAGTCGCGGCCTTCGCTTTTTTGCCATTGCCGGTCTGATTTATCTTTTCGGTGAACGGGTGCGTTTTTTCCTCGAAAAGCGTTTTGATCTGGTGCTGATTGTTTTTACGATACTCGGTATAGCCGGATTTTTTGCAATCAGATATCTGAAGTGATTTGCTGCCCCTGCCAAAGCGGGGTTGTCTGCCGGCTGGGAGTTGTGCCCCACCGGTCCATTTGTAAGGAGTGTGAGCCATGTCGTCATGTAAAAGCCGTCCCGACAGTGTGAAGGACGGCGATATCGCCAAAAACGCCTTCGGGGTTTCCCAGCAGGAATTGAATATCCAGTCCGTGCTGCAGCGTATCCGGTATAAGCTCTTTGTGATGAGCGGCAAAGGCGGAGTAGGAAAAAGCTCCGTTACAGTCAATACCGCGGCTGCTCTGGCAGCCAAAGGGTTCAAAGTGGGAATTCTGGATGTGGATATCCACGGTCCCAGTGTGCCCAATCTGCTGGGTATCAAATCGGGACTGGAAGTGGACGAGAAGACCCGCCGCATCTGTCCCGCCCCCTACAGCGAGAATCTTTTTGTGGTTTCCATGGACTCTCTGCTGCGTGACAAGGATTCCGCGGTTCTGTGGCGTGGCCCCAAAAAAACAGCAGCCATCCGCCAGTTTGTTTCCGATGTGGAGTGGGGAGAACTCGACTTTCTGCTTATTGATTCGCCTCCCGGCACCGGCGACGAGCATATGACCGTGCTCAAGACGATTCCCGACGCTCTCTGTGTGGTGGTGACCACCCCGCAGGAGGTTTCACTGGCTGATGTGCGCAAGGCCATCAACTTTTTGCAGTACGCCCAGTCCAATGTTCTCGGCATAGTCGAAAACATGAGCGGGCTGGTCTGTCCTCATTGCGGCGGAGAGATTTCTCTGTTCAAAAAGGGCGGGGGCAAGGCGCTTGCAGAACGTTACGGCTTGCCCTTTCTCGGGGCTGTGCCGCTGGACCCTGCCACAGTGGTGGCCGCTGATGTGGGCCGGCCGGTGGTGCTGCTGGAAGAAGATTCCCACGCCAAGAAGGGATTTCTGGATCTGGCAGAGAACATCGTGCACGCCTGTGAGAACAGCCTGGAAGTCATAGCCAGTGTTCATGCCTGATAATGCGGGGCCTTCCGGCCCCGCTGTTTTATGCCGCCCGCTGCGGGTCGCCAGTTCTGTTTTTTTGCTGTATAGCTTTTTTGTGCCAATATATTGTAATGTGACATGGGGGTCAGTTTCCGATGCTTACCTTGGCAAATAAAATCACGCTGTTCCGTATTGTCATTGTGCCCCTGATTGTTGTTTTTCTGTATTTTCCCGGTCGGATAACCTGTCTGCTGGCCATGCTGGGTTTCATACTTGCCGCGCTTTCAGACATGGTGGACGGGCACATTGCAAGACGCTCCAACACGGTGACCAGCTTTGGTAAATTTCTTGATCCGCTGGCGGACAAGCTGCTTATCAGTTCGGTACTTGTCATGCTGTCCGCGCTGGGCTGGGTGCCTGCATGGGTTGTTATTGTCATTATCTGCCGCGAGCTTATGGTTACAGGGCTGCGCGCCATTGCCGCAGACGAAGGCGTGGTCATTGCCGCCGATAAATTCGGCAAGATGAAAACCGTGCTTCAGATGCTGGCTTTGACCCCGCTGCTTCTGCATTACCCGTGGTTCGGATTCGACCCTAACCCCGCGGGACAGTTTCTGCTTTACATGGCGTTGATTCTCACGGTATTTTCTGGTGGAAACTACCTGTATGCGTTTTATAAAAACTGGCGCACGGCGGATGCCGGTTAATAGCCGGCAGGCGCGGTTTTCCGCGTTGTTCAGAGGCTGCAGGTTCTCAGGAGAGTGATCGTGCAGGAACATGACGAATTGCAGAGCCGCTTGCGGAACTGTTTGCAGACCATTCTGGAACTGGAACCTGATCTTGAGGATCTTGAAATCGGGCACGATCTCATGAAAGAACTCAATATGCTGAAGACGTTCATGAAAAAGCTCGATAGCGTTGATCTTGAAGAGGATGATGTGCTGCGCATTGAAAAAGCCACAGCCAATTTTCTGAAAGAACTGGAAGGGCCCTTGTCTCTGTACCGGAAACAGCAGGCTGCCCGCCACTATCTGCAGTAACCATGCTCTGGCGCCATATTGCTCTGGGCGGTTCTTTGCTGTTCAATATGATAATGCTGTATACGCTTATCTGGGGAACGCAAGGCGTGATTGCCTATAATGATTTGAAATCGCAGTACAAACGGTTGCAGGCGCAGATTGCTTCGCTTGATAACCGCAACATCGCCCTGAGCAGAGAAATCCGTTTATTACAGTCTGACGGCCGGTATATTGAAAAGATGGTCCGAAAAAGAATGAACTTTGTCCGCGAAGACGAAATTCTGTATATCTTTTCCGGAAAGGCGTCACAGGGAACTTTGGGAGCGGCTCCGGATGAACGAGAAGATTAAGTGGTATCGTGAAGTTCTTGAGCTTGAGCCAAGCTCTAAAGTGTTTTTTCCCCTTGCCAGGCTGTTTTCGGATAACGGACAGCCCGCGGAAGCAGTTGAAACGCTGCGGCAGGGGCTGGAGCGGCATCCGGAGCATCTTGAAGCGCGGATGCTGCTTATCGAGTGTCTTGACACACTCGGACGCGAACTTGAAGCAGATGACGAAGCTGAAGCGCTGAGTGACAGACTGCGCAGATACCCCCAGTTCTGGCAGGCATGGGGCCGTACGCTGGCGGCTCAGCCGGACTCGCGCGATGCTTCGCTGGCTCTTGATTTTCTTGCTGCCTCATTCGGCGACACACCTGTTTCGTGGGCTGCTGTCATCGAACAGGGGCTTCGTTCGCTGGGGACCTGCCCCGGCGGTGCCGGAGATGATGAACCTGCTGTTTATCCTCCCGCGCATGCTGCCGCACCCCCGGTGCATCAGGATGATGCCGCTGAGGCGGCAGGTGGCGGGCAGGAGCAGGAATGCGGCACTGAAGCTGTGGCTGCCGCAACGGATAATACTCAGATAAGTCCGGCTGCGCCGGAGGCTGTGCCGTCCGGCGGAGTCACATACAAAGCTGACATAATTTCAGAGGCTCAGGCCGACGAGGACGATGACATCCCTGATGAACCGTTGTCGCTGCGCACGCGCTCCATGGCTGAAGTGCTGGCACAGCAGGGGGATATCAAGGGGGCCATGGAAATCCTTGATGAGCTGCTTGCAGGTACGGCAGACAGCGAAGTGCGCCGCGATATCATGGCCAGAAAAGATTCTCTGGCGCTTGCCGGTTCAGCAGGCGCTGTCAAAGAAGAAGGGGCGGAACAGCCCTTGCACTCAAAGCACAAGCTGCTGACCATGCTGGAAACCCTTGCGGAACGCCTAGAGGCCCGCGCTGCCGGCTAAGTCAGGCGCTTTCGTTTTTATCTATTTATATCAGGAGAGTTACGTGATTCGCTTTGGGCGACTCTTTTTATTGCTCATGCTGCTTGCGGCCTTAACCGGTTGCAAACAGGATGCAAAGAATTACTGGAAGGATACCCGTAAGCTGTACCGGACGTATGTAAATACACCCGCTGCGCTGGACACGGATCAGGAACTGGACGTCATGCCTGTGGAATCCAAGATAGCCACGGTTTTCACGGCAATGGACGAGCAGCTGGAGCAGATGCGCCGTGTGCTGGAAAATCAGGACACTTTTCCTTCTGACGAATGGGTTGCCGGTTTTCTGGAGCGTTTCCCGTGGGTGAGCGGCGTCGCCGTGGTTGATGCTGACGGCAATGTGCTGTTGCGTCAGCCCGAGCTTGAGCTGAAGGCATATAATTATGCGCCGTTGCTTGAAAAAGATGAAAATGCCCCTGATCGTGCAATGCGGGGGTATGCCGAAGCCAATCCCGTCGGACCGGAGTTTTATCTGGCCAATCCTGTTTTTTCGGGGCGCGAGGTCAAAGGGTTGCTGGTGGCACACTTTGACATACGCAATCTGCTGGCGTACAGCCCGAGCCCCGGCGACATTGTTCTTGTTTCCCGTGACGCGGTGCTGTGGCCCGGTAAATATGTGTACGACCAGACGCCGCTTGCCGCTGTCGACTGGTCGGCAGCGCTGAAAAGCGATGTGACGGGCGAAGCGGAAGACGAACGCGGACATTTTTTGTGGATAGCCCGCTATCTGGGCGGAGTGCCTCTGGTGTATGCCGCTTCTGTGGATTCTTACCCGGAAGACCCCGCCGCCATGGCGGCGCTTGCCGCATGGTTTGAAACTCGCGAAGCCTTGCGGAACGGGCCTGCGGCAGCACAGACCGAGGTTGATCCTTCTGCCATGGCTGCGCGCGCGCAGACTGTTGCTCCCGCTGCTGAAGACCTGCCATCGGATGAACTGCCGTCAGGCAGTGTGATGCCGGGGCTGCATGAAGAGCCTGCTCCTGCACCTCCTACGACAGATTATGTTTACTCTGTGCAGATCGGAGCATTTATCAACGGGAACTATGCTGCCGAACGTGTGGCACTGCTTCGTGACGCCGGTTTTGATCCCTGTACGATGAAGCTGTACGATAAAGATGGTCAGCTCTGGAACATCGTGCAGATAGGGGATTACCGTGACTCCGCTGATGCATGGAACAGAGTGCGTGATTTTGTGAAAGCCGGAACCGGCTTTGATTACAATATAGAGATTCTTGATGCCGGTGTTGTCAGCCGACGCAAGCAATGTCCCTAATACGGTGAACTGATAAGGAGACATAATGCGACAGGTTACCGTGACTGAACATCTGCTGCTGCACCAGACTAAATCGCCTGCTGCAACGGGGCAGTTTACAGCACTGCTGTACGATCTGATTCTGGCTGCCAAAATTATATCCAAGAGTGTGAATAAAGCCGGTCTGCTCGACGTGCTTGGCGGCACCGGGCAGGTAAACGTGCAGGGTGAACACGTCCAGAAGCTTGATGAATATGCCAACAGAGTGCTCATTCACAGGATGGAACGCACCGGTGTGCTGTGCGCTATGGCTTCTGAAGAAAATGCAGATCTCATCAGAGTGCCCGAACGGTTTGAGGCCGGAGATTACATTCTGATTTTTGATCCCCTTGACGGTTCTTCCAATATTGATGTCAACATCAACGTGGGGACGATTTTTTCCATCCTCAAGCGCAAGCCGGGAGCGTCGGGAAGTAAAGACGTGACCTTGGGCGATGTGTTGCAGAGCGGGGTGGAGCAGGTTGCCGCAGGGTATTTCCTGTACGGCCCGTCCACCATGCTGGTGTATTCTTCGGGGCAGGGCGTGCACGGATTTACGCTGGACCCTAGTGTCGGCGAGTTCCTGCTGTCCCATCCCGATATCCGCTACCCCGAGCAGGGCAGAATTTATTCGGTGAACGAATCGTACTGGCACTACTGGGATGAACCCACCCGCGAGGTGGTCAATTATTTCAAAGGGCCGGACAATCCTCTGGGCAAGCCGTATTCGCTGCGCTATGTCGGCTCGCTGGTGGCCGATTTTCACCGCAACCTGTTTTATGGCGGTATCTTTATGTACCCCATGGACTACCGACTTCCCGAAAAGCCTCAGGGCAAGCTGCGTCTGATGTGCGAAGCTTCGCCGCTGGCTTTTCTGGCTGAGCAGGCAGGAGGTCGTGCCACAGACGGGACAAAGCGCATTCTCGATATCGTACCCGGAGAACTGCATCAGCGGGTGCCGCTCTTTATCGGGTCGGCGGGTGATGTTGATGCAGTGGAAGCAATTTACCGGCGTCACTCCTGAGGTGCCGGAGCAAGGTGATTCAATGGCCGGCTGTCCTGCTTCCGGGGCTGCCGGCTTCATTTCTGTGCGGTGGGGCGTATGCGTTGTTTAGGTATTGAATCAAGCTGTGACGAGACTGCTCTGGCCATAGTGGATGACGGCCGTCTGGTCGATGCTGTGATGTCCACACAGGCGGAACTGCATGCGCTTTTTGGCGGGGTTGTGCCTGAACTGGCCTCGCGCGAGCATTACCGGTTGATTGGGCGCATGTTTGATTCGCTTATGCTCCGGTGCGGACTTGGCGTTCAGGATATTGATGTGATTTCTGTAGCCCGTGGGCCGGGTTTGCTGGGCAGCCTCCTCGTGGGGGTGGGGTTTGCCAAGGGGCTGGCATTGGCCGGAGGCCAGCGGCTGGTAGGTGTCAATCATCTGCATGCTCACCTGCTGGCTGCGGGGCTGGAGCACCGCCTTGTTTTTCCTGCTCTGGGAGTTCTTGTTTCCGGCGGGCACACCCATCTTTACCGGATTGATTCGCCTCGTAATTTCACGCTGGTGGGGCGCACTCTGGATGATGCCGCCGGTGAGGCCTTTGATAAAGTGGCAAAAATGCTCAATCTGCCGTATCCCGGCGGGCGCTTTATTGATGTATTGGGGCATATGGCTGACCCTGATGACAGCATGTTCCCGCGGCCCTACACCGATAATGACAATCTCGATTTCAGCTTCAGCGGCTTGAAGACAGCAGTTTCCACGTGGTTGAAAGCTCACGGTGGCACAGCGCTTGCGGCTCCGCTGGCGGAATCCGAGCTGCAGGCCATGCTGCAGAACAATGTGCTGCCGTCGGGTATGTCTGCAGATATGCCGCTTGTGTGCGCATCATTTAATGCGGCTGTGGCTGATACGTTGTACATTAAAACCCGCAGGGCGTTGCAGCGTCTGGGAGGGCGTGGGCAAATCCGGTCTGTGGTGGTCGCGGGCGGGGTGGCTGCAAACAGCCGTGTGCGTACTTCAATGCAACGTCTTGCCGCCGAAGAAGGCCTGCACTTGCATTTGCCGTCCCCTGCATTATGTACTGACAACGGGGCCATGATTGCCTACACGGGCTGGTTGCTGGCATCCGAAGGGCTTCATCATTCGCTCGAACTGGAAACTATGCCGAGAGGGCGTGTTATTCCGGATGATTACATTCATGATGCCCACTGATTCAAATGCGTCCTCAGGCAGCGTTCCCTTGACAGGTTCCGGTTGCCCTAATATCTCTTGTTGAATTGGCTTGTGACTCCTGACGGGAGTTGCATTTTAGCTATGAAGCGGCAGAAGCAGTCCGCTAAACGTTAATGAAAAGGAGCTTCCCATGGCTGTGCAGGTTACCGATAGCAATTTTGAAGCTGAAGTGATCAAGTCTGAACTCCCCACCCTGATTGATTTCTGGGCACCCTGGTGCGGCCCGTGCCGTGCTATGGGACCGGTCATCGACGAACTGGCAGCCGAATTCGCCGGAAAGGTGAACATCGTCAAGATGAATGTTGACGAAAATCCCGCAACCCCCAGCAAGTACGGCATCCGCGCCATCCCCACCCTTATTCTTTTCAAGGGCGGAGAAGTTGTTGAGCAGATCACCGGCGCAGTGTCCAAGAGCAGCATAAAGGACATGATCACCCAGAAGGCTCTTGGGTAATGAAGCTCTACGATTCCATTGTTATCGGAGGGGGGCCGGCAGGCATGACGGCCGCCCTTTATCTTCTTCGTTCCGGTGTTTCCGTTGCATGGTGCGAAAAGCTGTCACCCGGCGGTCAGATGCTGATGACGGAAGAAATCGAGAATTACCCGGGATTTCCCAAAGGATTGAAAGGGTACGAGCTGGTGGATTTGTTTGCCGCTCACCTCGATGGCTGGTCATTTGATAAATATACTGACGAAGTGGCCGAAATTATTCCCGGAAACGGCGTGCACAGGGTGCGTGTGGGCGATGAGTGGGTTGAAGGAAAGACCCTCATTATCTGCTCCGGTGCCCGTTACAAGCGTCTGGGGCTGCCTAACGAAGAAAGGTTGACCGGTAAGGGGATTTCATACTGCGCGCTGTGTGACGGCAACTTTTTCCGCGGTCAGGAAGTCGGCGTCGTCGGCGGAGGGAACTCCGCGCTCGAAGAGTCGCTGTATCTTTCTAAGCTTGTGAAAAAGCTGCACCTGATCCACCGTCGCGATGATTTCCGCGCTATGAAATGCTATCAGGACAAGGTGTGCATCAAGCCTGATATCGAGGTTGTGCGCAGCACCGTAGTAACTGAGATTCACGGTGAAAATGCTCTCGAAGGCGTTACCTTGCGCAACCTGAAGACCGGTGAAGAACATTTTCTTAAACTTGATGGGCTGTTTGTGTTTATCGGCTTTGAGCCTGTTACCGGATTTTTCCCGGACCAGCTCGGCGTTGATGCGCAGGGGTTCATCATTACGGACGTGGAAATGGCGACGAATGTTCCCGGTATTTTTGCCGCGGGCGATGTGCGTTCCAAGCTGTGCCGTCAGGTGACTACCGCCGTTGGCGACGGTGCCACAGCAGCCAATTCTGCTTTCCTTTATCTGGAACAGCTTGATGCGTAGAACCATTGTACGCTTTATGGTGATGCTGCCGTTGCTGGCAACTCTTTCCGGCTGTGGCATCATTGACTATTTTTTTCTGCCTCCGCCGGAAGACACCGCGCAGGAGCTTTTTGAATCCGGTAATGATGCCATGCGTGAAAAAGATTACGCATCCGCCACCGGCTATTTCAGCAAGTTGAAAGATAACTTCCCCTTCAGTCCGTATGCCATCGAGGCCGAACTGTCGCTGGGGGATGCATACTTTCTGGATGAAGAATACGCCATGGCGGCAGAGGCATATAAGGAATTTGAAACCCTGCATCCGCGGCATAAAGCCATTCCGTATGTGCTTTTTCAGATAGGCAATGCCAACCTGAAAAGTTTTGTGTCCATTGACAGACCGCAGACCAATGTTGCGGAGGCATACGAATACTTCAGCCGCGTGCGTGAGTCTTATCCGGGCAGCGAGTATGCCCAGAAAGCCGGCGAATTGCTGGGAGAGTGCCGCAGGCTTATGGCCGAGCATGAACTCTTCGTGGCGGATTTTTACTGGCGTACCGGAAAATTCCGTTCCGCGGCATCCCGCTATCAGCATGTGGCGCAGGAGTTTCCGGATGTGGAAGACCTGCGGGCGTATGCCGAGGAAAAAGGGAAAATAGCCTATCTGCGTGCCACGGAAGAAAAGGCGCAGCAGGACAGAGACCGGCGCCACGGCTCGTGGAAGCAGTGGTTCGAGTGGTTGTAACAGAACAATATCAAGGCGGCTGAGGCCGCCTTTTTTTATTTCTCCTGCGCGTCTTTGCAGTTGCGGCTGGTTACTGTATAGTCCTTCAGGGGACGTTGGTTCTGATTCTGAGAAAAATTCAACTTTCCGGTGTGGTTGATGTCTGACGCCTTTTTTCCTTCGTGGGTTGATGGCCGTATTGTCGCCGATGATGCTTTTGCACAAGCGTATGCCGCAGTATCCGACAGACAACGCGCTTGGCTGAAAACAACCATAGCCCGCCATCAGGCTTTGTATGGTTTTCCGGAATGTGATGCCGGTTCTGCACGCTTTTCATTGCGTCAGGGCGGAGCCGTATCGGTGCACACCCGTCCGGCGGACTGGTGCATTGCAGTGCTGGAAAAAAATTATGCATCGGGACCGCGTCTTCTGGCTGCAACGCTGCCTGCGCTTTTAAGCGGCGTCAGGGCTGTCTGCGTGGTGCGCATCGGTGCGGACGACAGCTGGCCTGCCGCAGTGCTTACCGCCTGTGAACTCGCAGGAATAGAGCTGGTGGCGGATATGACTTCCGATGCTGCCGTGTCTCTGATTCAGGAGGTGCATGCCCGCGGACGGGGCAGGGTGATGCTGCTCGGCAACCATGAACAGGTGGCGTCTGTGGGGCAGATATGTGCGGCGGCGGATATTGCTGCGTGGCGTGAACCGCATATCTCCTGTCTGGCTGCGGACAGCGCGGCCGATAAGGATGTTCTGCGCTGGGCGCATCCCGGCGTCGATGTGGTGGAGGCGACCTCGGCTTCTGCAGCGCGCGCGCTGGTTGCTGCTGCGCAGAAGACGGACATCTGCCGGCACGCAATCGTCCATCTGGGTACAGGGCAGGAAGGGCTGTTCTACTGGCCCCAGCTTTCCCGCGCTTTTTTTACTGAGCAATCTGTTTCTTTTACCGGGTAATGTTCTGTCTCTTTTTCCATCGCATGATTAACAGCAGGTCTGGTACCGAGTATGACAGCCAAATCTCATTCTGATGAGTACATGAAGTCTTTGCGCAATATCGGGGTCATTGCCCATATCGATGCGGGAAAAACTACTCTTACTGAACGTTTTTTGTATTATTCAGAAAAGATACACAGAATGGGAGAGGTGCATGACGGCACTGCCACCATGGATTATCTGCCCGAAGAGCAGGAACGCGGAATCACCATTACGTCAGCTTGTACTACCTGCCGTTGGAAAGACCACGATATTAACATCATAGACACCCCGGGGCATGTCGATTTCACCATTGAGGTGGAACGCTCGTTGCGCGTTCTTGACGGCGCGGTGGGCGTTTTCTGCGCTGTTGGCGGCGTTGAACCGCAGTCGGAGACCGTCTGGCGGCAGTCTCAGCGTTTCAACGTGCCCAAGCTGGCATTTATTAACAAAATGGACAGAGTCGGCGCGGATTTTGAGCGCGTGCTGGGCGATATCCGTTCCAGACTCAAAGCCAACGCCGTGGCAGTGCAGATTCCCGTAGGACAGGGAGAAACGTTTGAGGCCGTCATTGATCTTGTACACATGCGGCGCATCGATTTTGATGCTTCTGATTACGGAAAAACATATTCTTTTTCAGATCTTTCAGAGCAGGAACTGTCGCTTGCAGAATCATGGCGCGAGCGTCTGATCGAGGCGTTGGCAGATTTTGACGACGGGCTTCTTGCGGCGTATCTCTCCGGAGAGGCTGTTTGTGCAGACCAGCTTGAAGCACACCTGCGCACGGCTACGCTGGAGTATGGTCTGGTTCCTGTTTTTGCCGGCTCTGCCCTGCGTAATGTGGGTGTCCAGCCTGTGATGGATGCTGTGTGCAGGTACCTTCCGGGACCTGCTGATGTGCCCGCTCCGGCCGGAGCAACTGAAAACGGAAACATTCAGCTGGCCATTACTCCGGATGCTCCGCTTGCCGCACTGGTTTTTAAGGTCATCATGGAAGGGTCGCGCGCTGTTGCGCTTATACGGCTGTATTCCGGTGTGCTGCACGAAGGGACCGCGTGCTGGAACAGCAGCCGTCAGTGTTTTGAAAAGGCTGCCCAGCTTTTCCGGCTGCATGCGGGGCGCAGAGAGCGTGTGGAACAGGCGCGTGCCGGGGAAATTGTAGGTGTTGTGGGTTTTAAGCAGGCCCGCACCGGCGATACGCTGACGGATAAAGGCTCGCCGGTCGTGCTCGAAAACATCCAGCAGTACCGCCCTGTTATTTCATTGGCTCTGGAACCCCGTAATGCTGAAGAAGCTGAAAAGCTGGACGATGTGCTTTCGCGCGTGCTGGTGGAAGACCCCACCCTTACGCTTGAACATGACGAAGACTCCGGACAGCGGGTGCTTTCGGGCATGGGCGAACTGCATCTGGAGGTGGTGCTCGAGCGGTTGCGCCGCGAATACGGTGTGTCTCCCCGTTCCGGAAACCCTCAGGTTGTCTATCAGGAAACGGTACGCATGACCGCGGAAGCGGAAGCTGAATTTGACCGTGAACTGGGTGATACCCGTCTGTACGGGCACGTGGCGGTTCGTCTAGAACCGCTGGTACGGGATGCCGGTGTGGATGTGCAGACGGCGGTAGATGACGAGACAATTCCTGAAAGCTGGATAGCCGAAGCTGTGCAGGGAGTGAAAGACTGTCTGTTGAGCGGAGTGGTCAAAGGCTTTCCCGTACAGGATGTCAGGGTGACAGTTACGGCTCTGTACCGCACAGACGGGGTCTCTTCCGCCGCCGGGTACCGCATGGCTGCCGTGGCTGCCGTGAAGGCGGCGCTGGAAAAAGCCGGTCCGGTTCTTCTTGAGCCCATAATGACAGTGGAAATTTCTGTACCCGCAGAGTTTGTCGGCGAAGCCATCAGCCTGATGGGTGCCAAAGGGGGGCGTGTGGAAGAAATGCTTGACCAGAGCGGCGTTAAAATCGTGCGCGGCATAGCCCCCATGCGGATGCTTTTCGGTTTCACCACGCAGTTGCGCAGCGCGACACAGGGGCGTGCGGCCCTTGTGCTCACCTTTAACCGTTTTGACATGCTGCAGTAACCGTTGGTGTGTATATCACTTTGCGGAGGAAAAAAGATCCGTGCATTGGTGGGCTTCTTTCAGGCGCCTGTTGCGTTTTCAATACCTCAGGCTGCTGCGCTTAAAAGCATCGACACATTCAATTGCCATGGGGCTGGCTGTGGGCATCTTTGTGGGATGTCTGCCTGTCATCCCGTTTCAGACCATAGCCGCTGTGGTTATGGCGTTTGTTTTCCGCGGCAGCAAGGTGGCTGCGGCACTGGGGACCTGGATTTCAAATCCGGTGAATATGATTCCGTTTTATACAATGCTGTACTACATAGGCAGCCTTGTCATGCCGGTGCAGGCGCACTTCAACCCGCATCACCTTGAACTCGAGGCCATGCTGCACCAGGGCTGGGAGATTGTGGTTGTTATGTTTGCCGGTGGTATTCTGCTGGGGGTTCCTCTGGCTTTTCTGACATATATAGTCACCTTCCGCATGGTGAACGCCTATCGGCAACGCAGAATGATAAAGCTGCTTAAACAATACGAAGCGGGCAGGAAGGCGAGAGAACATGCTGACATGGGAGCAGGCAGATAACCATCAGGCACTGTGGGCAAAGGTGGCAGCTGCTCCGGAGGTGCTGCTTATGCTTGACTATGATGGTACGCTGGCACCTTTTACCGCTGAACGGGACAGAGCATGGCCGCATGACGGCGTGAGGGAATCCCTCCGTCGGTTGGCTGCGTGCAACGGCATTGTGCCGGTTATTGTTTCCGGCAGACAGTGTCACGAAATTCCGCCTTTGCTGAACCTTGGTATTCCGCTGGAAGTATGGGGCGGGCACGGGGCAGAAAGGCAGCTTCCCGGTGCTCAGTGTGAAAAGGCTGCGCTGTCCGGTGATTTGCGCCAGCGGCTGGATGATGCGTTTGCTCTTGCCTGCGGGCAGGTCTGTCTGCGCCAGATTGAACGCAAAACCTTCAGCGTGGCTGTGCACGTGCGGGGCATGGACTCCGGCACGGCATCCTCAGTGCTGGATGCGCTGCGGGGGCAGTGGACACTGCTTGCAAGTGACGCGGCGTTGGAGATTCTGCCATTCGAATGCGGGCTGGAGCTGCGTGTAGCCGGTTTCAGCAAGGCCCGTGCAGTGACGCAGCTTTTGAAAGATCATCCCCTGGCTGCGGCATTTTATCTGGGAGATGACAAAACAGACGAAGATGCTTTCCGCGTGCTTGTTCCTGTTCTGGCATCCGGTGACCGTACAGGCGCTGCTGTTCTGGTTACTGACCGTCCTGCTGCGGTTTCTGCTGCACAGTGGCATCTTGTGCCGCCGGTGCAGCTGCTGGCCTTTTTATCCCGCCTTGCAGCCTGCCGCTGCTGATTGCCTTTGTTTTTTTCCGCGTAATTCTGCTCCGGGTTGTCCGGCAGTGCCGTTGCCGTTATAGTTTCCTCCACTGCAATTATCAGAAGGAGGCTTCCATGACGCCAGCAAAGGGCCTGATCGTCGTATCCAACCGGCTTCCCGTCGTGTTGTCCAGAAATGAAGACGGGTGGGGAATAACGACCGGTGCCGGAGGGCTGGTTTCTGCCATGGCTCCGGTACTGAGAGACCGGGGAGGCACCTGGGTGGGATGGACCGGCGCCAGCGGTGAACATGAGGCCGAATCACTTCTGGGCGAGTTTTCCCGTGAGGCCGGCTATTCCCTCAAGCCGGTCAGGCTGGAGAAAGAAGATGTGGCCGATTTTTACTATGGCTTTGCCAACGAGGTTATCTGGCCGCTGTTTCATGATTTCCAGTCGCTGTGCAATTTTTTTCCGAAATACTGGAAATCGTACCTGCGGGTGAACGAGTTGTATGCCCGTGCTGTCATGGATTCCGGCGATCCGGAAGCGTACGTCTGGGTGCATGACTATCACCTGATGCATGTGGGCGAAATGCTCAAGTCCATGGGCAGCAGGCGCAGGGCAGGTTTTTTTCTGCACATTCCTTTTCCCCCGATGGATAATTATCTGAAGCTGCCGTGGCGGCGCAGACTGCTGTCCGCGTTGCTGGAGTATGATCTTGTGGGGTTTCAGACCTATCGTGACCGCAGAAATTTCATGCAGTCGGTACAGGTGCTGCTTCCTCATGTGAAACCGCAGGGGAGGGGGCCTGTAATCGAACTGCTGCTGGACGGGCGCAAGGTAAGGCTGGGGGCTTTTCCCATCAGCATCGATTACCGGTCTTTTGTCCGTACGGCACGTTCTCCTGCGGTGTCCGGCAGGGTGAACGAGCTGAAAAGCGCCATGGACGGGCGCAGGATGCTTCTGGCCGTGGACCGGCTTGATTATTCTAAAGGCATAACATTCCGGCTGGAGGCCTTTCGGGAAGCGCTGGAAAAATACCCCGGACTGCGGGGGAATGTCACCCTGATGCAGATAATGGTTCCCAGCCGGCAGGAGGTGCCCAGATACAACGCCCTGAAGCAGGAAATTGAAAGGCTGGTCGGGGAAATCAACGGGCTGTTCAGCAGACCGGGCTGGAATCCTGTGCAGTACCAGTACAGAAGCCTTGGCAGGGAAGAGCTTGTGGCGTATTACAGGGCCGCTTCGATGGCCATAGTCACCCCTCTGCGTGACGGCATGAATCTGGTGGCCAAAGAATACTGCGCCTGCAATGTGAACCGGCGGGGCGTGCTGTTGCTCAGCGAATTTGCCGGTGCCGCAGCGCAGCTGCAGAACGGAGCCGTGCTGGTGAACCCTTTTGACAGGGAAGGCATGGCGCAGAGCATCAAAGAGGCTTTGGATATGCCTGCCGAGGAAGCACGCCGCAGGATGGACAGAATGCGGGACGTGATTCGAAAAAATGATATTTTCCGCTGGGTGGATATGTTTCTGCTGGCTGCGTTTTCGCGCCATCTTGATGACTTTCCGCCGACCTATGCCCGTAAATAATGACTGATAAGGAATACCAGCATATTATGACCGAACGAACCGCATCTGCGCCACGGGCGAAGAAAAGCCTGGGGCAGAATTTTCTGCAGGACAAGAATATCTCAGCCAAAATAGTCGCTGCCCTGCAGATCGGCCCGGCAGATTGCGTCATTGAAATCGGCCCGGGGCCGGGGGCATTGACTGATTTTATCCAGAAGGCTGCGCCCGCAAGTTTGTGGCTGCTGGAAAAAGATACATACTGGGCAGGGGAACACCGTCGCTCGGACAGCAGAACGCCGGTGGAAAAACAGGTGGTGCTCACCGATGCCCTGACGTTTCCGTGGGAACGCCTGTCGGATGACCGTTCATGGAAGCTTATAGGAAATCTGCCCTATAACGTGGCTTCGCCCCTTATGTGGGACTGTCTCAGTCTTGCCGCTTTCAGCCGTGCTGTTTTTATGATTCAGAAGGAAGTCGGGGACCGCATTGTGGCCGCCCCGCGTTCGCGGCAGTACGGCGCGCTCAGTGTATGGTTACAGAGTCATACGGTTCCCAGAAAGGAACTGATCGTGCCGCCTACTGTTTTCAAACCCCGGCCCAAGGTTGATTCGGCGGTTCTTTCTTTTGCACCTCTGCCGCTTTCGGCCAGAAATTTCAGTCCGGGGGCTCTTTCAGTTCTTTTAAAGATATGCTTTCAGCAGCGCAGAAAGCAATTGCAAAAAATATTAAAGCGTTACTGGAGTGATGCAGTGTGTGGCTGGTTTGAGCAGCAGGGGTTGCCGCCCGCCGCCCGGCCTGAGGAATTGTCGCCTAACCAGTTTCAACAACTTGCAAACCTGCTGGAATCACAGCTTGTGTCTTGACGCAGGGCATTGAAATATGCTTGAGTCTTTTCTGCCGATAGTGCCGGTTGCGCCTCCCAAGGTGTTCTGGTATCGGAAAAAAAGAAGCTTGAGAAAAAAATCTCAAAGTGCCGGTTGCAGATATTGTGTGGGTGCGCCGGTCGTAACGCTTTAGCCTGATAATCCTGCAAACCCTGAGAGGAGGAGACGGCAGATGACCAAGGCTGATCTGGTGGAAAAAATTGCTGAAAAAGCGAACCTGACTAAGGCCAACGCAGAACGTTCTCTGAACGCTTTTCTTGAATCCGTTGAGGATGTGCTGGTAAAGGAAGGCAAACTTACCCTTACCGGCTTCGGTACTTTTATGGTTGAAACCCGTCAGGAACGTCAGGGCCGCAACCCCCGCACGGGCGATCCCATTGTCATTCCTGCTGCCAAGGTTGTTAAGTTCCGTCCCGGCAAACTGCTTAAAGACGCAGTAAAGTAACCATCGGAGGCTTTTGTCATGATGCTGCATGGTGAAACCATACAGAGCCCGCTCCCCATGGATATCCCGTGGTGGGCTCCTGATCACTTTGTGTTTTTCGGCGTGTTGTACGCAGTGCTTTTTGTGCTGTTTGCCGGCCTCGGTTATGTGGTGTTCAAGTCGGCTGCACAGGCTGCGCAGGACTGTCAGGGCGGCGGGTCGCACCACTAGACTCCGTTTTTCGGGGCGGCCTTCGGGTCGCCTTTTTTTGTGCCGTGGCAAAACAAGGGTTGCCATGGCGTAGTTTGTCGGGTAAAGAAATCTGTTCACGGCATCCGCTACGGCGGCAGACTGCCGTTGTAGGGAGGTGATTTCTTTGCCCGGTGTATACCTTGACGATAACGAATACAACTTTGATATCGCACTGCGTCGCTTCAAGAAGCAGGTCGAAAAGGCCGGCGTTCTTTCCGAAATGAAGAAGCGTCAGCACTTTGAAAAGCCCAGCGTGATGCGCAAGAAGAAGAAAGCGGCTGCCCGCAAGCGTCTTCTGAAGAAAATGCGCAAGGCTAACATGGGTTAGTTGCACCCTCTCTGTTATGAAGGCCCGCAAGCTTCGCTGTGGCTGATATAACTTTCACGGGAAATCCGGCTTGCTCCGGGTTTCCCGTATTGTCTTGCAAAAGGGGTAATTCATGACTCTTTCTTCCCGTATCGAAACAGACTACATCGCCGCTTACAAAGCCAAGGACTCTTTGCGTCTTGGCGTTTTGCGTCTTTTGAAGACCGCCGTAAAGAATCTGCAGGTTGAAAAAATGCGCCCGCTTACAGAAGACGAAGTTCTGGAAGTGGTCATCCGGCAGACCAAGCAGCGGCAGGACTCCATTGAACAGTACACGGCTGCCGGTCGTCAGGATCTGGCAGACACTGAAGCCGCCGAGCTTGAAATTTTGAAAGACTACATGCCCGCGCAGATAGGTGAAGACGAGCTGGCCGCACTTGTGGAAAAGACCATTGCCGATCTGGGTGTCTCTGGCATGCAGGATATGGGCAAGGTGATGAACGCCATCATGGCGGACTACAAGGGACGTGTGGACGGCAAGGCTCTCAGCGGGATGGTGCGCACCAAGCTGCAGGCTCAGTCCAGTTAGATATGCAGTCCAGAAGCGCGCACGTACTGGAATTTGATAAGGTGCTCCGGCACCTTGCCGGATATGCTGTATCCGAAGCCGGGGCACAGGCCTGCCTTTTGCTGGCGCCCGCCGCTGACTGTGACAGCGCCAGAATGCGCTGCGCTTTTTTCCGTCAGGGACAGCTGTGGGCGGAACGGACAGGGTTCTCTCTTGCTCCGTTTCCTGATCTTTCAGGAGTGTTCCGTTTTCTGGAATCACCGGCGGCTGTGCTGGATATTGACGCCCTGTGGGCCGTGCGGCAGGTGCTTGCGCAATCACGCGAGCTGGCCGTTGCCATAGGGAGTGGCAATACGGCGGAAAACTGGCCGCTTCTGGCGCAGATGCTGGAACGTTACCGCATGCCTGAAAAGGCTCTTTCCGGACTGATGCGTTGCCTTGGCGAAGACGGGTTGCTGCGTGATGAAAGTTCACCGGAGCTGCTGCTGGTCCGGGAAGAAATACGCCGTATTCACCGGCTCTGCACACGCAAGGTGAAAGAGCTGGCCAATACTTACAATCTCAGCCATTACATGCAGGATGAGTTCCTGACGCTTTCCTCTGACAGATATGTGCTTCCTTTGAAGGCAAACTTCAAAGGCCGGCTGCAGGGAATAATTCACGAATACTCCCAGACCGGTGAAACCTGCTATTTCGAACCCATGTTTCTTGTGGAGATCAACAACGATCTTCAGAATCTGAAACGGCAGGAACGCGCGGAAGAGCGCAAGATTTTTGAATATCTCACGGGTCTGCTTCGCGCAGAGATGGAAGGCGTGAACGCGTGCTGGAACCTGCTTGTGGAAGCGGATGTGCTGCTGGCGCGGTGCGCTCTGGCCGGTGCGTTTGGCGGCATCGCCATAGATTTTGACGACACAAGACCCTTTTCTCTGCGCGGGGTGAAGCATCCGCTGCTGGCACTGTCTTCTGCGGATACGCATCCGGTGGACCTTGAATTGCTGGAAGGACAGAACTGCCTGATCATCAGCGGGGGTAATGCCGGCGGCAAGACGGTAAGCCTGAAGACCATAGGTCTTGTGGCGCTGATGGCCGCTGCCGGGCTGCCCGTGCCTGCTGCTGAAGGCAGCACCCTGCCGTGCTGGCGTGCAGTTCATGCTTTTATCGGCGACGAACAGAGCCTTGAGGGCAATGTCAGTACGTTCACGGCTCAGATACGCAACCTTAGTGATATCTGGCAGGAAGTCGGTAGCGGTTCGCTTGTTATTCTTGACGAATTCGGTGCGGGAACGGACCCCGCGCAGGGCGCCGCGCTGGCTCAGGCTGTGGTTGACGAGCTTATGGAAAAGAATGTCACCGTGTGTGTGGCTACTCATTTTCCGGCTCTCAAAGCCTATGCCCTGAGCAGGGAAGGTGTCCGCGCTGCTTCGGTGCTTTTTGATCCCGGTACCAAGAGACCTCTGTACCGTCTTGCCTATGATCAGGTTGGGGCCAGTCAGGCTCTGGATGTTGCCCGTGAACATGGCATGCCCGATGCTGTGCTCAGGCGTGCGCATAACTATCTGCTGCTGGACGGAGAAGATTCGGCTGCGCTTATTGAACGTCTTAATGCCCTTGCAGTATCCAGAGAACAGGAACTGGAAGATCTTGAACGCGAAAAGCTGCGACTGAAGAGCAAGCGGGACAAGCTTGAAGCCAGATTTGAAAAGGAGCGGCTCCGTCTTTTTGAAAGTGTGCAGGCTCAGGCGCAGGACGTGCTGCGTGACTGGAAACAGGGTAAGCGCAGCCATAAGCAGGCGTTGAAAGACCTTGCGGCGGTGCGTCAGCGTCTTGTCAGCGAGCAGGCCGCGGCGCAGCAGGAACAGGCCGCCCCGGTGGAAGCACTTTGCGCAGGCATGACTGTCCGTTATATTCCCTGGGGAAAAAAGGCTGTCATTGAAGAGGTTGACGCACGCAAAGAGCGCCTTAAAGTTGACTTGAACGGTGTGTCTTTGTGGGTTTCTTGCAAGGATGTGGCCGCGTCGGTACCGCCTGCCGCGCCGAAGACCGTACGGCGTGAGTCGGTGGTGGCGGAAGATAACGTGCAGGAACCTGCCGGTCCGCCCATGCGCGCAGATCTGCGCGGGATGAGAGCCGATGTGGCCGTGGCAGAGCTTGCGGCTGTGCTTGATAACGCACTGCTTGCCGGTACCCGCGAGGTGGAAGTGGTCCATGGCCGGGGTACAGGTGCGCTGCGGAAGGAAGTTCACGCTTTTTTGCGGAGTTTTGCTGCGGTCGATGCTTTCCGCCTTGCACCCGAAGGGCGCGGCGGCGACGGCATGACCATTGTCGAATTGAAGTAGCCTTGCATTTGCGGAGATTGTGCCATTATGTCGGGTCACGATAATTCGGCTGTACAGGCCATCAAGTCCAGACTGAATCTTGCCGAGCTGGCGCGGCGATATGTTGAATTGCGCCGTATAGGCAACCGCTGGATGGCACCGTGTCCTTTTCATCAGGAGACCAAACCTTCTTTTTCCATCAATGAGGAAGAGGGCTTTTTCTACTGCTTCGGTTGTCAGGCTTCCGGTGATATAATTGATTTTTACAGCCGGATAAACGGACTTGAATTCCGGGAGGCGCTGGAGCAGCTTGCCGAAGAGGCGGGGGTGACTCTGGGCCAGCGGCAGGCCGATCCCAGAGAAGAGCAGGAGCGCAAGTTCCGGTCCCGCTGTTATGAAATGTACGAGCTGGCGACAAAGCATTTCCGCAGAAATCTGCAGTCCGCGGCCGGTGCTGAGTGCCGCAGCTACATTGCCGACCGGGGAATACCCGACGAGATTGTCAGTTCTTTTGAGCTGGGCTGGAGCAAAAGAGAGTGGGCTGCACTTTCCGATGAATTACAGCGTGCCGGGTATGCTCCCCGCGATGCCACCCGTGCCGGGCTGCTTTCATCCAACGACTCCGGCAGAATGTATGACAGGTTCCGGGGCAGACTTATTTTTCCCATCAAAAATCTTTCGGGAAAAGTTATTGCTTTTGGCGGCAGAATAATTAGCTCAGAAGATCAGGCGAAGTATATAAACAGCAGTGACAGTACCATATACAAAAAGGGCGACCATCTGTACGGCCTGTATCAGGCCAGAAGGTCCATATCGCAGCATAAGCGTGCTCTTTTGACAGAAGGGTATATGGACGTGCTGGCTTTGCACCAGTTCGGGCATACCAATGCCTGCGGTGTGCTGGGTACGGCCCTGACGGAGGCGCAGGTAAAGCGTCTCGGCGGCTTTTGCTCGCATGTTGACCTGCTTTTTGACGGTGACGGTCCCGGGCGCAAGGCCGCTTTGCGCAGCTGCGAAATGATGCTGGTGAAAGGTATGGATTGTCGTGTGGTGCTGATGCCCGAGGGCGAAGATATCGACAGCCTGCTGCACCAGCAGGGGGCACAGGCTTTTCGTGAATTGACGGAATCAGCTCCCGACGGGCTTGAATACTGCATCAGGACGCTACGGGATTCTTATTCGCCGCGGGAGATTCTGGACTGGACGGCGGCTTTTCTGCGCCAGCTCGACCGGCCCGATCTGGCAAGCTTTTATGTGACGCGTCTTGCCGGCGGTCTGGGGCTGCAGGAAGCGGACCTGCGGGCTTCGCTTTCTTCGCCTGCAGGGCGAAACAGACAGCAGCGTGCAGCGGGCAATCGTGTGCAGACGGGAAAGGAAAAGAAACTTGAGATGCATCTTATGGAGTTTCTCGTCCGCTTTCCGCACCATATTTCCAACCTGCAGGCCCGCGGCGCGGAGGAAGTGCTTGTTTCGCGCTGGGCCAGAGATATGTGGGATAAACTTTTGGCGTTCGGAGCCGATGAAGCGCCGAACCATTTTTCTGAAGAACAGAAAGCGCTTTGGATCAGATGCAGGGTTGCCAGCCCTATTCCGGCTGAGAACGAGCGGCAGGAACTTGAGGACTTATACTCCAAGTTGGCCGAACTGAATCAGAAAGAACAAAGCAGGATGATGCTGGCGGCACTGAGACAGCTGAGCAGTGATGCAAATTCCGAAGCGGGTTTTGAGCTTCTTCGGGCCATGAAAGATAATCTGGGGAGATCCGATGGGCAACATTAAGGAAATCCAGCAAATCAAGACCCTGATTGCCAAAGGCAAGGTCGCGGGCTTTCTCACGTTTGAGGAAGTTAACAAAGCTTTGCCGGCAGAGGTCAACACGCCTGAGCAGATTGAAGAAATCATCGGGATTTTCGATCAGCTTGATATTGCGATTGTCGATTCTGAAAAAGACGGCAAAAAAATAAGCGTTTCCCCTGCCGAGGCAGATGACGAAGGGGGTGACGGAGGGCTGGAGCTGACCGATGAAGACGATCCTGCCGACTATTCTTCGCGCAGTACAGACCCTGTAAGGATGTACCTGCGGGAAATGGGCGCTGTGCCGTTGCTCGACCGTGACGGTGAAGTGAACATTGCCAAGAAGATAGAGACCGGAGAGCAGGATGTTCTGTACGCTCTGGTGGAAGTTCCCATTGCTGTGGAAGAGCTTATTTCCGTGGGCGAAGACCTGAAGGAAAACCGCATCAAACTTAAGGATGTGGTTAAAACCATCGAGGAAGACGACCCCAGCGAAGACGAGATGAACCAGCGGCAGCGGGTTATTTTGCTGCTGGATGAAATCCAGTCTACATTCAAGAAAAAACGCAAGGTTTATCAGCGTCTTGACGAGTGCTGCACGCTTGAGCGCCGCGTATATGGTATCCAGAAGGAAATTATCGCCTATAAAGAGGAGATAGTCTCCCGACTGCGCGACATCAAGCTGGAAAAAACGCTTATCGACCGTATTATAGAAACGGTTGAAGACTATGTGCGTCAGATGCATAACTGCCAGCGGGACCTTTCGGCATATATATTGTCCACCGGCAAGACCCAGACGGAAATGCGCGAGCTGTTCCGTCAGCTGGACGACCGCGAAATCAATCCGGTTGTGGCGGCAGACAGCCTTAATCTGACGGTTGAAGAGCTGTTTTCATTCAAGGAAATGATCATGGGCAAAATGGAAATCCTGAACAGGCTTCAGGAGAAATGCTGCCACAACGTGACTGACCTTGAAGAAGTGCTCTGGCGTATCAAGCGCGGAAACAGTCATGCCATGCGTGCCAAGCAGGAACTTATCCGTTCCAACCTGCGCCTTGTGGTGAGCATCGCCAAAAAATACACCAACCGCGGTTTGCAGTTTCTTGACCTGATTCAGGAAGGGAACATCGGCCTGATGAAAGCTGTGGACAAGTTCGAGTATCAGCGCGGGTACAAGTTTTCGACCTACGCCACGTGGTGGATCCGTCAGGCCATCACGCGCGCCATTGCAGATCAGGCGCGGACAATCCGTATTCCTGTGCATATGATCGAAACCATCAACAAGCTGATCCGTACATCGCGTTATCTTGTTCAGGAACTCGGGCGTGACCCCACACCTGAAGAAATCGCCGAACGTATGGATTACCCCATCGACAAGGTGAAAAAGGTTCTGAAAATTGCCAAGGAACCCATCTCCCTTGAAACGCCTATCGGCGATGAAGAAGATTCGAGCCTCGGTGATTTTATTGAAGACAAGAAAGCCGTTGCTCCTGCCGAAGAAGTGGTCAACACCAAGCTGAGTGAGCAGATTGCCGCAGTGCTGGCTGATCTGACTCCCCGCGAAGAGCAGGTGCTGCGTAAGCGCTTCGGCATCAACGAGAAGTCCGATCACACTCTTGAAGAGGTCGGAAAGCTGTTTAACGTGACACGAGAGCGCATCAGGCAGATAGAAGCCAAGGCGCTGCGCAAGCTCAGGCATCCGGTAAGGAGCCAGACCCTGCGCTCGTACTACGAAAGCTAGACTTCAGGGCGGCTCCGCACGGGGCCGCCTTTTTGGTGTTTCATGCATAAAAAAGCCCTGCCGGTGAGCGTACCTGCCGCGTATGCAGTGATGCGACTATGTTTGTGCACGTTTCTGCTGGCGTGTTTTGCCTGCACTGCAGAAGCCGGACTCCTGCGGTATGATATCTCTTCGGTACCTGACGGCGATACGATAGTCCTTGCCGGCGGAACAGTTGTCCGTCTCAGGGGAATTGATGCTCCCGAAGTGGGCCGTAACGGCCATGCTTCCGGCTTTTATGCACACAGAGCGCATCAACAGCTTACCGGGTTGCTGAAGAAACGGCAGGTGCTGATCGATATGGAAAACAGCAGCCGTGACAGGTACGGAAGGGTGCTGGCAGACGTGTATCTGCCGGACAGACGCCTGCTGAGTGAAGTGCTTGTCGCGTCAGGGGCAGCCTGGCTTTATCAGCACGCCGATACGCCTGTCGGCCTGCGCGACACCCTGCTGGCCGCGCAACGGCGGGCAATAACCGCAAAGACAGGCATGTGGGGGCATGTGGCAGATCTGGCGACCCCGCAGGGGGGGTACCGCGGAAACAGGCGCAGTATGCGGTTTTTTACACAGAAATGCGAAGCCTATTATAAAATTTCCTATCGGAATGTCGTGCATTTTGATACTCTGACCGAAAGCTTCATGGCAGGCATGGCTCCGGCAAGGTCATGCGATGTCTGGCCGTTACAGTGATCATGTAGTGATAATCCTTCTGCTGACAGGTATAGTGTTATGAAGATTAGCCCGCTTAAAGATGTTGCCGGTTCGGTGCATGCTGTCTGCGACGGCCGCCTGCACTGCGATTTTTCTGCTGACGGCCGTATGTGCGAAGCTCTTGACAACGCAGGAGTGCCCCGTGATGCAAAGTGGCGGACTCTTGTTTTGTACATGCGAGGCATGCAGGAATATTCCTATCTGACAGATGAACAGAAAATGCAGGTTCAGCAACTGCTTGTTGACCTGTTGCAAAACAAAGATTTTTCAGACCGGAATTATGAGAGAATTCTGGAGCGTGACAGACAGATTCTTGTGGCACCCTATGAGCAGCGTCTTAACAGGGCCATGCAGGAAACCATGGCTCTTGCCGGCGAGTTCCGCAGTATCCTGCTGCGCAGAAAAGGTGATGTGGAGCATCTGGAATCCCGCAGCATTCAGGCGGTGACCGAGGGCAGAGAGCCCGAAGAAGTCGTGGCTTTGCTGAAAGATACCTTTCGTGAAGTTCTGCTTGAGATGGAACGTGACGCCGCAGCCATGACAGAACTGACCCAGCGTGATCCTTTGAGTGGTCTGCATAACAGGCGCGCATTTGATGCCTTTCTTTCCGGCGCGGTTCAAAGCTGGCGCAGAGAGGGAACCCCGCTTTCTCTCATCATGCTGGACATTGATAATTTTAAAAATTTCAACGACGAATACGGCCACCGCATAGGGGATCAGGCCATTCAGACCGTGGCCAGAATTTTACAGGAGGCTGTCCGCGGGCATGCTGCCGAACACGAAAAAGATTTTCTTGTTGCCCGTTACGGGGGCGAGGAGTTTTCCGTGGTGCTCAGAGGGGCACTTGCTTCTCTGGCGGAAAAAATTGCAGAGAGCGCCCGCAGCAGCATGGAGAATTTTAACTTTGTCATCCGCAATAACAGCGGGGAGGTGGTGCGAAGCGGCATCAGCATCACCCTGAGTGCCGGAGTGGCTTTTGCCAGCAGTTTGTGGCGCGGCGCTTATGAGGATAATCTTATCGATTCCGCAGACCGGGCTCTTTATGAGGCCAAACGCGGCGGACGTAATCTGGTGTTCAGGTACCGTGATGATCAGGACGGCAACAGCCGGTATGAGCTTGTGGACAGCTGAACGCAGACAGCGAATTGAATGAAAAAGGCCGGGTGACCGGCCTTGATTTTTATCGGGCCCCGCCGTGGCGGGAATTGTGTTCTGCTAGTCCAGTTTGGCCCGCTGTTCACCTTCGTCTTTATACAGTTTGTAGGTAATGGAATCCACCAGCGCCTGCCAGCTGGCTTCGATGATGTTGAATGATACCCCTACGGTTACCCAGCGGCTATGCTGGTCACCGGACTCAATGAGCACCCGTACGACGGAGGCCGTACCGCCGTCGCTGCGTTTGCTTCCGTTCAGCACCCGCACCTTGAAATCGAGCAGCCGCATTTCGTTGAGGCGGGGATAAAAACCCGAAAGCGCTTTGCGCAGGGCGTTGTCCAGCGCGTTGACAGGACCCCGGCCGGAAGCTGCCGTGTGCTCTTCCACTCCTTCCACTTCTACCATGACTGTGGCTTCCGACATGGGTTCGGCGTCGCGTCCCTGTTTTGACTCTATGACGCGGAAATTGATAAGCCGGAAAAACTGCCGGACACCCCTGCGGGCCAGCTTTTTAAAAAGCAGCAGCTCCACAGATGCCTCTGCAGCCGCATAGTCGTACCCAAGACTTGCGTTGTCTTTCAGTTCCTTGAGAAGACCTTTGACAACTGGTTCATCCTTGTCGAGATGAAAACCGAATCTGCGGGCTATGGAAACAATGTTGCTCCTGCCTGCAAGTTCGGTAAGCAGTACCCGCTGTCTGTTGCCCACTTCTTCAGGGTCCATATGTTCATACAGGCTGGCCATACGGTTAACGGCACTGGCATGAATGCCCCCCTTGTGCGCAAAGGCCGACCTGCCCACAAAGGGCTGGCGGCTGAACGGCTGCACATTGGCCACTTCGGAGACAAAATGGGAAATACGTGTCAGCTGCGGAAGCCTGCCCTCGGGCAGACACTGATACGTCCGGGCAAATTTCTGTTCCAGCGTGGGGATGATGGAGCAGAGGTTGGCGTTGCCGCAGCGTTCACCGACTCCGTTCATTGTGCCCTGAATATGGGTTGCCCCGCTTTGTACCGCGGCGATGGAATTAGCCACCGCAAGCTCGCAGTCGTTGTGTGTGTGTATGCCTAGCGCGGCATCGGGCAGGGCTTTGCGCACAGAGGCGGTTATGGTTGCCACTTCACTGGGCAGGCTGCCGCCGTTTGTATCGCACAGCACCAGCACGCGGGCTCCGGCTGCATAAGCCTGCCGGAGCACCGCAAGAGCATAGTCGGGATTTGCCTTGAAGCCGTCGAAGAAATGTTCGGCGTCAAAAAGCACTTCCGAGAGCTTTTGACGCAGATAGGCAACGGAATCGTGAACGATTTCCAGATTGCGTTGCTCTGTGACACGTAGCGCTTCCTTGACATGCACATCCCAGCTTTTGCCGAAAATGGTGGCTGTACTGACGCCCGATTCGATAATGGCCCGCAGGTTGGGGTCTTCCTGTGCCTGAAAGTTAGGATGGTGCGTACTGCCGAAAGCGGCAATGCGCGCTGTTTTCAGGGCATAGTTTTCAATATCGCTGAAAAACGATCTGTCCACAGGGTTGGACCCCGGCCAGCCGCCTTCAATATACCGGACTCCCAGCTCATCCAGCTTGAGAGCTATCTTGATTTTATCTTCGGTGCTGAGGTTTATATCCTCGGCCTGAGTGCCGTCACGCAGCGTGGTGTCGTATATTTCTATGTGCTTCATGGCATTGTGTGTCAGCCCGCCTGTGACTGATCTTTGTCGAGGCCGAAGGCATCATGCAGTGTGCGGACGGCCAGTTCTGTGTATTTTTCTTCTATCAGACAGGTTATTTTGATTTCAGAAGTGCTGATCATCAGAATATTGATGTTTTCTCTGCGCAGCGTGGCAAAAGTTTTGCTGGCAACGCCCGAATGATTGCGCATGCCGACGCCGATTGCCGAAACTTTGCAAACATTGAGGTCGTGCAGCACTTCCTTGGCGCCCACTTCTGCTCTGGTTTTTTCCACCAGTTCAAGCGCTCTCGTCAGGTCTTTGCGGGGAACGGTGAACGTCATGTCTGTGACGCCGTCCAGACTCGGGTTCTGGACTATCATGTCCACCACTATGCCGGCATCGGCAAGGGGACAGAACAGCGACGCGGCCACGCCGGGCGTGTCCGGCACACCGCGTAGGGTAATTCGTGCCTGATCCTTGTCATATGCAATGCCGGATACCATGACGGCTTCCATCTGAGAGTCCTCCTGAGTAAGCAATGTTCCTGAATCATTGGTAAAAGTTGAGCGAACGCGGACAGGCACCTTGTATTTTTTTGCAAATTCCACAGAACGTATCTGCAGAACCTTTGCTCCCATGCTGGCCATCTCAAGCATTTCGTCATAGGAAATGCGGTCCAGTTTACGGGCTGAGGAACACATATTGGGGTCTGTCGTGTATACGCCGTCCACATCAGTATAAATTTCGCATTCACAGCCCAGAGCCGCCGCCAGCGCCACGGCAGAAGTATCGGAGCCGCCGCGACCGAGCGTGGTTATGCGGTTATCATCGTTTATGCCCTGAAAGCCGGCAACGGCCAGCACATCGTGCGCTTCAAGCAGTTCGAGCAGGGTGTCTTTGCGGATATCAAGAATGCGGGCACGGCTGTACGCCGTATTGGTTTTCAGCGGAATCTGAAAACCAAGCACCGAGCGGGCCTTGATGCCTTCGTTCTGCAGCAGCATGGCAAAAAGCGATACCGAGACCTGCTCGCCCGTGGAGATGAGCGCATCCACTTCCGCCTCGTCGGGGCATTGCGACCACTGGCCGGCCATGTTGAGCAGCCGGTTGGTTTCTCCGGACATGGCGGAAAGAACGGCTATTACTTTGTAACCGTTTTCTCGGGCGTGCAGCACTTTCTGCTTGACCTGCTGCATGCATTCCAGATTTGCGACTGAAGTTCCACCGAACTTCTGAACCAGAATACGCATACCGTAATCCTAATCGTTTAGCGTAGTTTCAAAGGGCGCCGTGTTGTGCTTATGCAGTGAACCCGGCCGTCTGCGGGGTCAGACAGGCAAGTACATTTTCTGCTCCGGTGCCGGAAGCCTGGATGGTTACCAGTCTGCCTTGGGGCTGTTCGAGCCATGTGAGCACCAGAGCGTTGTCAGGCTTTGCATCGGCAGGCAGGTATTCGGCCCACTCGATAATCACGACGGAAGAACCGTCTTCCACATGATCGTAAAGACTGTCATCCACCGGAGCACCCTGCAGCCTGTACAGGTCGTAGTGCACCGTTTCCGGTCCGGTGGGGTATATGTTGCATATATTGAAGCTGGGGCTGCTCACTTCAGCGGCAAAGCCGCCGGGCAGGGCCGACACCAGTCCGCGGACAAGTGTTGTTTTACCGGCACCCAGACTGCCGCAGAGAAGAAGCGCAATACCACTGCCGGACTGCCGTATGCAGTCCGCAAGTATCGCTCCCAGTTTCAGCGTGGCTTCTGCATCATGAAGCCTGAGTGAAAGCTGCATGGCTTGAATACAGGCTAAACGCCGACCAGCGTGCGCAGAACATCTTCTTTGCCGACAACGCCGACAAGAATGCCGTCCTTGACAACGGGCAGCGTATAATACTTGGAATCCACCATCAGGGTGGCGACTTCATCCAGCGGGGTATCCGGCGTGACAGTGGCCGGATTGTCGGTCATGGCATCGCTGACACGGGTGGCAGCGACCTTGCGCATTTCCGAATCCATGTCAGATAGCGATTTCAGCGGAATGAAGCCGTCAAGAATGGTGAAAAGAGAGGGCAGATTGACCTTTTTCTGCTGAGCGACAAGGTCGCTCTGACACAGCACTCCCACCAGCTTGCCGGCGTCGTCCACAACGGGCAGGCCGTTGAACTTGTATTCCAGCATCAGTTTGGTGGCTTCGATGATATCCATGTCAGGAGCTACGGTCACAGGGTCTGCGGACATGATGTCTTTTGCGCTAAGCATGATAAAGCTCCTTTCTGGTACGGGGAATGGTATCAGCTATTTCAGATGCGGTAGTACCGCGCAACGGAAATTCCTGCAACAGGAGTTCTCCGGCTTTTCCGTGGATGAATGCCGCAGCGGCGGCGGCATTGAATGCCCCAAGGCCCTGTGCCGCAAATGCGGCGCATATACCGGCAAGCACATCGCCGGAGCCGCCCACCGCCAGTGACGGCCCTCCGGCGTCGATAAACGCTGTAAATGACTGTGTGCTGCCCACCAGAGTGCCTGCGCCCTTCAGAATACAGGTTGCTGCTGTGCGCCGCGTCAGCATTTCCAGCGCGGCAAGCCTGTCTGCCTGTACCTGCTCTATGGTCAGGCCCGTCAGAAAAGCCATCTCGCCCGGATGAGGTGTAAGAATATCTGTTTCACGCATCAATGCAAGCATCTGCGTAGGGTGGCGTAAATGGAAAAGTGCGTCCGCATCGATGACGGAGGCAGGCCTGGGGGTTTTCAAAATTTCGGCAAGCGCCTCGCCGGCGTGAGCCGAGCGCCCCATGCCGTTGCCCACAATGACTGCGTCGTAGCGCTCATCCAGCCCTTCCAGCATGCGTGCGTCAAAAGCGGCCCAGTCGTCGCCGCACGCAAGCGGCAATGTCATGATGTCCGGATTGCCATGTCTGACACAGGCTTCAAGGCGGGCAGGAACGGCCACCGTGACGAGTCCGGCACCGGCGCGCAAGGCTCCGGCAGCCGCCAGCAGCGGAGCACCGCAAAGCCCTGCGGACCCGCCGATGACCAGCACACGGCCTGCCGTGCCCTTGTGCATGGCCGCCGAGGGCGGGGGGGGCAGTGCGGCAACAGCACATGTGGCCCTGCGAAGTCGCGTGGGATATCTGTTCTGGATAGCGGGAGGAATGCCGATGTCCCGTATGTGCAGCCTGCCGGTATATTCCTTTGCCTCGGGGTGAAGCAGTCCTGTCTTGGGAGCCTGAAATGTGACGGTGCAGCGGGCACAGACGCACTCCGGAGAGGGCAGCCCCGTCAGTCCGTCCATACCGCTGGGAATATCCAGTGAAAAGACAAATGCGGTCCGTGCCAGCGCATTGATATGCCGGATAAGTGCCAGCAGCGAATCTGACACTTCGCCCCGCAGTCCCGTTCCCAGCAGACCGTCAACCACGATGTCCGGCATGACGGGCACCGGACAGGCGTCGTCGTTCCAGTTTGATAATTCCTTGGTGGAAAGGACAGCGGGGATAACTGCGGGACAAGATGCGTCATACTGTACAAAAAGCACTCCCGCCTGAAGTGCACGCTCTATGTGCCATGCCGCCTCCTGCCGGAAATCTTCAAGCGGGCGCGTGTGCACCACAAGCACGGTGGCACCGGCACCGCAAAGAAGTCTGGCCAGTGCGGCGGTATCGCCGCCGTTGTTTCCTCCACCCATGAAACAGAGGATGCGCTTTTCAGCAAGGCACCATGCAGGGTCTTCCGCCGTATGCGCGCCCGTTGCCGAGGATTTTTCAAAGCAGCCGCACAGCACTCTGAAAGCTTCGCGGGCGGCGTTTTCCATCAGCATCTCGGCAGGCATGCCCGCTTCGTCAACGGCAGCCTGATCCCACCGGTTCATTTCCTGTGGTGTGGGCAGGGGGAGAAACATAAACACACCTCTTGTTGCAGATCCGCGGGCCCCTTTGTCAGCCTTCGAGTATGACAACGGCGGCAGCGGTGTCTCTGCCGTGGGTCAGTGAAAGGTGGATTTTTTTCACACCCATTTTTTGTGCATGCTCAAACGCGGCGCCGTGAAAGCGCAGGCATGGCTTTCCCGACAGTTCCTTATACACTTCGATGTCCCTGAACGCCACACCGCCGGTGAATCCTGTTCCCAGTGCCTTTGCCGCGGCTTCCTTGGCGGCAAAACGTGCGGCCAGCCACGCGACGGACAGACGTGGCATGGCCGCAAGTTCAGAATCATGCAGAATGCGGCGCGGAAACCTTTCAGGCTGCCTTTCAAGGGCGGCGCGTATGCGTCCGAGTTCGGTCAGGTCCAGTCCTGTTCCTAAAATCATGCCTGTTTCCGCGGTGAAGGGCTATTCGCTGAACGTGGCTATGATGGCCGCCATCTGTGCCACGGCTTTTTCCATGCCTGTCAGCACAGCTCTGGAAACAATGGAATGCCCGATGGAGTATTCGCTGATTCCGGAAACGTTCTTGAATTCGTAGATGTTGGTGTAGTTTAGTCCATGACCAAGATTAACCTTGAGCCCGAGCGTGCGGGCCAGTTCAACGCCGCGTACGATTTTATCACGCTCCCGGCGCATCTCGTCCTGAGTGGCTGCGTCGGCAAAGTGTCCGGTGTGCAGTTCCACATACTCCGAACCGACATTACGCGCGGCACGTATCTGCGCGGGGTCTGCCTCTATGAACAGGCTGGAGCGTATGCCTCTGGCATGTATGGGGGCAAGGTAGGCTGCAAGCTCTTTTTCGCGTCCGGCCACAACCAGTCCGCCTTCGGTTGTCAGTTCTTCTCTTTTTTCCGGAACCAGACAGACAATATGGGGGTTGATACGCAGGGCAATTTCGCGCATTTCGGGGGTGCCGGCCATTTCCAGATGCATGCGCGTGTTCAGGGTGGCCGCTATCATCTCCACATCCCTGTCCTGAATGTGCCGTCTGTCTTCACGCAGATGTACTATTATTCCGCGGGCTCCGGCCAGTTCAGCCATATGGGCTGCGGTGACCGGTTCCGGTTCTTTTCCCATGCGCTGCTGGCGCAGGGTGGCAACATGATCAACATTAACAACAAGCACAGGCATGTCAGTCTCCTGAATATTTTTTTGCACTCTCAGAAGAGCCTGCCGGAAAGTCAAGCATCCGTCTTCAAAAAAACGGGGCCGCCCGCCAGGCATTGACGTTTTTGGGGGTTGTGAGTAACTGAATCGTGCAGAAAACTGATCAAGGAAGCATACTCAACGCTATAAGGATATCATAATGAACGTTTGTATTGTCGGTACTGGCTATGTAGGACTTGTCAGCGCCGCCTGCTTTGCTGAAATGGGTAATACCGTCCGTTGCGTGGACGTGAATCCCGAGGTGGTCGAAACGCTGAAAGCCGGCAAGGTGCATATTTACGAGCCGGGACTGGAAGAACTTGTACGCCGCAACTACGCAGAGGGGCGCCTGCAGTTTACCACCAGTCTTGAAGACGGGTTGAAGGACTCGCTTTTCGTGTTCATCACTGTGGGTACCCCCTCCCGCGATGACGGCTCCTGCGACCTTGGATTTGTGGAACAGGTGGCCCGTCAGGTGGGCGCCGGCATGACTGACAGAAAAATAGTGGTTGATAAATCCACAGTACCCGTGGGTACCGCTGACAAGGTTCGCGCCATTATCGCCGCGGAACTGGAAAAGCGCGGGGTGGACATTCCGTTCGACGTGGTTTCCAACCCCGAGTTCCTCAAGGAAGGCGATGCGGTCAACGATTTCATGAAGCCTGACCGGGTGGTGGTGGGAACCGACAGCGCCGAAACGGCAGAATACCTTAAGCAGCTGTATGCGCCGTTTGCCCGCAGTCGTGAAAAGCTTATTGTTATGGGCGTGCGCAGTGCTGAAATGACCAAATATGCGGCCAACTGCATGCTTGCCACCAAAATTTCGTTCATTAACGAGATCGCCACGCTGTGCGAGCGTGTGGGGGCAGATGTGCGCGACGTGCGTACGGGGATAGGTTCAGACCACCGTATCGGCTACCATTTTATTTATCCGGGAGTGGGCTACGGCGGTTCCTGCTTCCCCAAAGACGTCAAGGCACTCATCCATACCGCACGGGAGTACGGATTCAGACCCCAGTTGCTGGAAGCTGTGGAGGATGTGAACTACCGGCAGAAAAAACACATGGCTGAGCGGATTCTGGAATACTTTGCCCCGCAGGGCGGAGTGCAGGGCAAGACCATCGCCTTGTGGGGGTTGGCATTCAAGGCCAATACTGATGACATGCGCGAAGCGGCAGCCCTGACTATAATACAGGAACTTACCGCGCAGGGCATGAAGGTTCAGGCATACGACCCCGTGGCTGCCGACAATGCACGTGCACTGCTGGCCGATAATCCTCTGGTTACCATTGTGGATGAACAGTACGAAGCTGTGGAAGGCGCGCAGGCTCTGTTGGTGGTCACCGAGTGGAATCAGTTCCGTAATCCTGATTTCGGCCGCGTACGCAAGTCACTTACCGCGCCCATATTGTTTGACGGCAGAAACCTGTATTCGCCTGAATTTATGGCGAAGGAAGGCTTCGCCTACTTCTGCGTGGGGCGGCCCTCCGGCAAATGATCTTCATTTGCAAAGCAGTATTGTAAAAAAAAGCCCCGCTTACGCGGGGCTTTTCTCTTTTGGTCAGAGCAGCACAATTTGCGGTGCCGGACAAAAAATGTTCTAAAACCGGCGTTCGGCAAGACAGCGCCTGCATGAACGCAGCTGCAGTTCCTGCAGAATAAGCTTTTCGTATTCAAATGAGTGCTGCGGAACGGGTATTATTTCTTCCTGAAATACTTTTTCAAGGAACTGCGTCTCTTCCCAGAAATCCAGTAATTCTTCGTCTCCCAAGGACTTGATCTGAACGTTCAGCGGGACATCATCGGGATACGGAAAAATGTGAGCCATTGAGAAGTGCTCCGTGGCGCGGTGTTAGGCGGCTGCCGGTTATAAACAGGTAAAAATCCTTTTACGCGACCGCGAATCGTTTTACAACCATTTTGTAGGAGACTGCGGGGTGTGCTTCCCCGACTGTCTTATAACCGGCATGGGTTGCCAACGCTCTTGTTTTGGTTCACAATTATGCAAGTGATTCTTGCCCTGCGGCAGGAGCAGATCCGGTCACGGATTTGACAAAGGAGTTGTCAGCATGAATGAGACTCAGAGAAAGCAGGATGACGAGCTGTTGCAGCTGGTGACATTCAGTATCGGCGAAGAAGAGTTCGGCGTCGAGATCCTCAAGGTACAGGAAATTATCCGTACCATGGAGATCACGAAAGTACCCCGGGCTCCCGAGTTTGTCGAAGGTGTCATCAATCTGCGCGGCAAGGTCATTCCCATTATTGACCTGCGTCGCAGATTCGGACTTGATTCCAAAAAGCATGACAAGCATACGCGTATTATTGTTATTGAGATAAATAACATGATCGTGGGCTTTATTGTGGATTCGGTTTCCGAAGTCCTGCGTATTCCGGCCGGAACGGTCGAACCGCCGCCACCGGTGGTTGCAGGTATGGAATCGGATTACATAAGCGGTGTGGGCAAGCTGCAGGACAGGCTTCTGATTCTGCTCGATCTCGACCGGTTGCTATCACACGAAGATATGAGCGCACTTGGCACGCTGTAGCCTGCCTTGTCGCGTTTGCTGAAGCCGCCATCAACCCGTCAGCGGGGTGGCGGCTTTTGCTTGTTGACGTACTTTTTTTACGGATTCACTGTGCAGTTTGAAGAAATAGCGAAAAGGCTGGGCGGCGGTGCGGCGCACAGCCTGCATGTGGCCCGCAGCGGCCCTGCGACCCGTGCCAGACTGGCAAAGGAACTGATTGATCAGGGCCGGAGTGTTGTGCTGGTTGCCCGCAATGCTGATGAGCTGGCAGAGCTCAGGGCGCTGGCAACGCTCTTTTCGCCGGACGAATCGTCGGAGGACGTGAGTCTGACGGTACCCGCGTGGGAGCGTCGCTGGATTATTATTCCCCAGCATCCGGCGGGCAGCCCCGGGCGTACTGCGTGGGCAGCACGCATGGCCAGCCTGTATGCGCTCAACAGGCGGCACATGCCGCAGGCGGTCATAGTATCGCTTGATAATTTCATTCCCAAGCTTCCTCCTCCTTCCCTTTTTGACAAGCATCAGCTGGTTCTTTCGACCGGCGAGGACATGTCCCCCGGGCTGGTCATGGAACAGGCTGTGGAGTGGGGATACACGCGCACCGCATATGTCACCCAGCCCGGAGAAATAGCGTTGCGCGGGGATATTCTGGATATTTTTCCGCCGGGCTATGCCAAACCGGTGCGGCTGGACTTTTTCGGCGACACTCTGGAAGAAATCCGTCTTTTTGATCCTTCAAGCCAGAGGTCAAAAGGCAATCTTGCGGAGGTGACTCTTATTCCCACTGCGCCGGTGGTGCTGGAAGGCGCACCCCGTGCCGAGGCCCGCAGCTTCTGGCAGCGGGCTGCCGAGTCCGGCCTGCTGCCGGACGGTGCGCCTGCAGCGCTTGATGTGGCCGCAGGAGAGGCCCGTGCAACGCTACTGCCGGGGGTATACTATCAGGATGCCGTTTTTCTGGAGCGCTGGCTGCCGCCCGATGCGGTCTATATTCTGCCTGCTGAAAGGGATGTGGCCGAAGCACTCAAGCAGTCTGCCAGAACCTGGGATGATTTTTCCGACCAGCAGGAGCGGGAGTACGGCATTCACCAGCCTGCGGCCATGACCATCCGTGAGGCGGAAGACGTCACCGCTTTGTTCGGGCAGACAGTGCGTGTGTACTTTGAAGAACTGGTCATGGGAGTGGAGCAGAAGGGAGAAAACCTGCCGGAACGCGGGTATGAGGTCTTTCAGGATCTTTTTTACGAAAAAGAGCAGAGCGACCGGCCGTGGCAGACACTTATTGAAGCTCTCAAGGAATGGAGCCGCACCAGACGCCAGACTGTTCTGAGTTTCGGTTCGGCGCGCAGCAGGGCCAAATTTCTTTCACTGGCCCAGCAGGACGGCATCAGTCCGTATCTGCGGTATGACAAAAGCACCGCTGGTGTTTTTGCTCTTGTGTCGGCTTTCCGCAAGGGGGCTGAACTGCAGTGGGATAACTCGGTTGTGCTGGGCGAAGATGTGCTGCAGCCGCGTACACGGCAGCAGAGGGTGCGGTCCGGCGCTTTTGCGGGGTTGAAATCCTACGACGACCTTGAGGCGGGGGCCATGCTGGTTCACCGCGATTACGGCGTCGCCCGCTTCGAGGGCTTGCTGCGAATGGATCTGGGGGGCGTCTCAAACGATTACCTTCTGCTCCGTTATGCCGGTGATGACAAGCTGTACCTGCCTGTGGACAGGCTTTCTCTGGTTCAGCGGTTCAAGGGGCCTGACGGTACGGCACCTTCGCTGGACAAGCTGGGCGGTGCCGGCTGGAGCGCCAGCAAGTCCAAAGCCCGTAAAGCCATTGAGAGGATCGCGCATGATCTGGTGGAGATGTATGCGTGGCGCAAGGTTGCAAAAGGATACCGTTATTCTCCCGTAAACGACATGTACCGCGAGTTCGAGGCATCGTTCGGGTTTGAGGAGACTCCTGATCAGGCGCGGGCCATCGAGGACGTTCTTGATGATATGGAACGTGCTGAACCCATGGACAGACTTGTATGCGGCGATGTGGGCTTCGGCAAGACGGAGGTCGCACTGCGGGCGGCATTCCGCGCCGCCATGGACGGAAAACAGGTGGCTCTGCTGTGCCCCACCACCGTGCTGGCGGAACAGCATTTCCAGACATTCCGGAGCCGCCTCGGGCAGTTTCCCGTTAATGTGGGTATGCTCAGCCGGTTTGTTTCACGTCAGCGTCAGAAGGAAGTGCTGGCCGCGTGTGAACGCGGGCAGATTGACATTCTGATCGGTACGCACAGGATTTTGTCTGATGATGTCATCCTGCCGAATCTGAGCCTGCTTATTCTGGATGAAGAACAGCGGTTCGGCGTGCGGCATAAGGAACGCCTGAAGAAAATGCGCAGGAACGTGGATGTGCTTACCCTGACGGCAACCCCTATTCCGCGGACTCTGCAGCTGTCCATGTCGGGCATCCGTGAGCTGAGCGTCATTGAAACGGCGCCGCCGGAGCGCAAGCCCGTAAAGACCGCTCTCATAGACAGGGACCCTGATATTCTGCGCGAGGTCCTGCTGCGCGAACTGCAGCGCGAGGGGCAGGTTTTCTGGGTGCACAACAGGGTGCAGGGACTTGAGCGTGTGGCCGAGTATGTCCGGTCGCTTGTTCCTGACGCCCGCGTGGGTATGGCCCACGGCCAGATGTCGGAAAAGGCGCTGGAAGAAACCATGCACAAGTTCTGGCATGCGGAACTGGACGTTCTTGTCTGTACCGCCATTGTGGAATCGGGGCTGGATTTTCCCCGTGCCAACACGCTTGTGGTGGATCAGGCGCAGATGTTCGGTCTGGGACAGCTGTATCAGTTGCGCGGCAGGGTGGGCCGCTCCGACCGGCAGGCTCATGCTGTCTTTGTTGTGCCGGATGTGGACGGTGTGCCGGAACTTGCACGCAAGCGTTTGAAAATAATACTTGAAATGGATTATCTGGGGGCCGGTTTTCAGGTCGCCATGGAAGACCTGCGTCTGCGTGGGGCCGGTAATATTCTTGGCGAAGTGCAGTCCGGACACATGGTCAAGATCGGTCTGGACATGTATCTTGAAATGCTTGAAGAAGAAGTGGCCCGCCTGAAGGGTGAGCCGGTGCGCGATGATGTGCAGACCGAACTTAACATAGGCATTACGGCTCATATTCCCGAAGGCTATATGGACGATGGAAGAGAGCGTCTGAAATATTACAAGGCTCTTTCTTCGGCAGCGGACGGTGCTGCGCAGGAAAGCATCGAGCTGGAAATGCGGGACAGGTTCGGTCATTTTCCGCAGGAGCTTCAGGCTTTTCTGGGAATACTGCGCCTCAAGCGTTATCTGGGTACTCTTGATGTGCAGAAGGCTGATATTTTTGCGGATAAGGTGAGGCTGACCTGGGCGGAAAACGCCGGAGCGGTTTCTCCTGCCACACTGGTGGGCTGGGTTGCAGAAAGGGCAGGCAGGGCACGTCTGGTGCCGCCTGCCATCATGGAAATCCAGCTGCCGGAAGGTTCCGCTTTTGAAGACCGGCTTTCTGCCCTGCAGTCGGAACTTGAATTGCTGCGGGCACAGTAGCTAAAACCAATCGGGATGGATATGCGCAGACAGATTGCGGCCGTGGTGGCTGCATGTGTGATTATGGCAGCAGCCGGCTGCAAAGACGATGTGGAACAGCAGGGCGTGGTGGCCACGGTTAACGGCAGCCCTGTGTATCTTCAGGAGCTGGAAGCCCGCTATGATCTGGATCATCTGAGCTGGAGCGGCGCCATGGTCCCTTCCGTCGATCAGTTGCGCAAGGACTACGGCAGTGCGCTTGCCGGACTTATTGTACAGCGCCTTGTGGAGCAGGATCTGGAAAAATCCGGACTGGACGTGACAGATGAAGAGGTGCTGAAAGCCGAGGAAGAGGTGCGGGCCGACTACCCCCCCGGTGAGTTTGAAAAAGTGCTTGTCGAAGATTACATAGACCTTGCCACATGGCGGTATATGCTGCGGCAGCATCTGCAGCGCGAAAAGTTCCGTTCCGAAATTCTGCGGCCTGCGATTTCTTTGAGTTTTGAAGAAGCTGAAGATTATTACAAAGCGCATCTGAGCGATTTTTACCTGCCGGAAAGAATTAATTTTCTGTACATTTCCGGGCCGGACAGAGGCACTGTGGAAAAGGCCCGCGATTTGTTGACAGAAGGTAAGGACCGGGCAGAGGTGCTCGGCAGCTTCAGCCAGCTTTCGGTCCGGGAGCTGAAAATGCGAGAAGACCGGATTCACGGCACATGGAAGCAGCTGCTGGCCAAGCTTGAAGACGGGCAGGCTTCACCTGTGCTTAACGGCGAAGCTGGCTATGAGGCTTTTATCATGCTGGGGCTGCTGCCGGAAAAAGTTCTCGGTCCGTCTCAGGCCTATCCCATCATCGAGCGTCTGCTTATCGAGGAGAAAATGCAGCAGGTCTATGCTCAATGGCTGGAAAAACGTCTGGAGAGCGCGGAGGTGAAAGTTTCTGACCTGTTGCTTCGCCCCGGCGAAGATGAGACTCCTGTTCCGGAACTGGCGCCGGAGCCGGAGGAGCCTGCCGCTCCGGAAGCGTTCAATGCCACGGGGGCAAGCTGACGCGGCCCTTGACGGGCAGGTGTTTTCCGGCGCTCGTTGCAATGCTGATTAAAAGATATTACATCCCACAGATTATATGCATCTTACCAACTGGCCCGTTGTGCGGGCTGTTCAGGAGGGTTTCTTGCTGCGTCTACTCAAGCTCGGCGTTTTGACTGTTTCTGCCCTTGCGGTGTTTGTCGCCGGTGCCGGGGCGGAAACGGTAATCAATAAAATTGTTGCCGTTGTGAACGGTGAGATAATCACACAATACGACCTGCAGGCCCGTGCGGCTTCCAAGCTGCACCGTGCCGGCCTTAGTGCCCTTGATCCTGCGGATGCGGCCGCCATAAAAAAGATTGAGTCCGAGACTCTTGAAGACATGATCGTGGACAGGTTGATGGTGCAGGAAGCTGAACGCTATAATCTGGGGGCAGACGATGCCGCCGTGGATAATGAACTGCGTTCGCTGCTGGCCCGCATGCAGATAACCGAAGATCAGCTGGTGGCTCAGCTGAAGTCCGAAGGTCAGGATCTTGATTTTTACCGGGGGCTTATCCGCAACAATATCATGCGCCAGAAGCTGCTTTCCTTTATGGTCAGCAGAAAGGTCGTTGTGACTCGTCAGGATATTGAAGCGTATTACGAAGAGCATAAAAACGAATATATGCAGGATAAATCCATCAGTCTTAGCCTGCTTGTATTTGCCCCCACGGCAGATCCGGAACCTGTGCTGCGCGATATCCGCGAGGGGAATATCAGCTTTGCCGATGCGGTGAAGAAATATTCTGTGGGCCCTGCAGCCAGCAGCGGAGGTGCCATAGGCAAGCTGGACTGGAGTTCGCTGGTGAGCCAGTGGAAGCAGGCTCTTGAAGGTGTGGCCGCAGGGGGCCTCAGTCGTCCGATTGAGTATGACGGCCGTGCGGCTTATCTGCATGTGGACGAAGTGATTGAAGGCACTGTCCGCCCCGTGGACGAAGTGGCCGATGAAATTGAAGCTAAGCTGCGTGAACCCATGCTTAAAGAGCGTTTCGAAGAATATACACGAAAGCTGCGTGAACGTGCGGTGGTTGATATCCGCCTCTAGTCAAGGAGACGCTGATGACCTTGAAAGAATTGGGACAGGCGCTGCGGCAGGCGCGTGAAGCCCGCGGCATGTCTTTGAAGGATGCGGAAAAACGCACCAAGATCGCCGCAAGAATCATTTCCTCCATTGAGGAGGGCCGCAACGACAGTTTTCCTCACCCCGTGTATGCCAAGGGGTTTGTCAAAACCTATGCCCGTTTGCTGGAGTTTGATGCCGAACTGGTGCGTTCAGTCGTTGAACAGGAATTTGTGGACGACAGTGACGATGATCCCGTGCTGCCGCCGCCCAAGCTGGTGGTAAAACCGCGGCGCAGAACCGCTCCGCTGGTGGCCGGATTGCTTGTTGTGGTGTTGCTTGCCGCAGGCGGTTACCTGGCGTACCGTTATCTGGTGGCTCCTGTGGTTGCCGAAAAACAGCAGCGGAGCGATACCGTGCAGAGCAACGGGTCGTCTGTGCCGGCTGCTGCGGTGCCTGCGGTTTCCACGCCGTCCGCGGCTGAAGGCAACGCCACCTCTGTGCAGGGCAATGCCGCGGAATCAGCCGAGCCTGTGAACGAAACCGGCAAGGCCTCTTCCGGTGCGGCATCCCGTGCCGTTGCTCCGGCGCCTGCAGAAATGGCCGTTGCGGCAGACACCGCCGGCACTGGTGCACAGACAGCACAGCAGTCTGTGCCGCAAAAAGCCCCCGTTGCCCCGCCTGTTCCGCCAGTTCCTGTTCCGCAGGCAGAACAGGCCCCTGTGGCCGGTCAGAAAAAAGCCGCAGCCGCAGGTGAGCAGCAACTGCGGGTCGAGGCCCGCCTCGACTGCTGGATAGAGGCCCGCATGGATGATGTGAGAGATCAAGAGCTTTTTTTGCGGGCCGGTCAGGCGGTGGTGTTCCGGTTTGACAAGTCGCTTTCTGTCAAGCTGGGCAATGGCGGCGGAGTGGACGTGAAGCTGAACGGGCGTGCCGTTCCGGTGGAAGCCGCACCCGGAGATGTGGTTACGTTGCAGTTTCCATAGCCGTTACCGGCAAGAGGGATATGGATTTTACGGAAAAAGCGCTGGTGCTCCGCACCGGCAGATTTCGGGAAGCGGACTTATGGGTCCGCTTTTTGTCTCCCTCAAGAGGCGTGATTACTGCGTTTGCTTTTGGCGGGTGCCGCAGCCGCAGACGTTTCTGCGGGTGTCTTGATGCGCTCAACCATGTGCTGGTAAAGGTTTCCAGTGACAAGCGGCGTACATATCTGTGTCTGGACGAAGGGACTCTGCTCAACGGCCCTGTCCGTTTGCGCTCCGACTGGGGCCGTACCGGTGTGGCTGCCAACTGCATCAAGTTTGTGGAAGCCATGGGAGTAGGGCCTGAGGGTGCTGCCGATGCGTATGATCTGACGTGCGGCATGCTGGAATTGCTGGAAACGGCCGATGTGGTGCCGGAAATTTTTCCGGTGCTTTTTCGGGGTCGGCTGGCTTTTGATCAGGGCTATCGCATTGATCCTGTCCGTTGTGCGCGCTGCGGCATGCGGCTGAAAGATGTTGCCGGTGTCCGCTTTTTGCCCCGTGAAGGTGTGTTTGAGTGTTCGGCACACGGGGGCGCGTCCGGCGGCGGTTTTATGATGTCCGCTGAAACCCTTGACGCCGTTCGATTTGTGCAGGAGAATCCCCCGCTCATGTGGACTGATATTCCGCTGTCACCCGAAGGGTGGAAGCAGTGGGGCCGCGCTGTTGATGCGTTTATTCAATACCATGTAGGCCTTGTCTGGGATAAGGGCCGGTTCCGTAGAATATGACGGGACGGACCGTTCCGGCCGGATGGTGTACTATTTATAGTGATTTAGGGGAAAATATGAACTTTCAAGACGTTATCCTTACGCTGCAGAATTTCTGGGCCCGCAGAGGCTGTGCCATACAGCAGCCTTTTGACAGCGAATGTGGTGCGGGGACGTTCAACCCTGCCACCTTTCTTCGCGTGATCGGCCCCGAACCGTGGAATGTGGCGTATGTGGAACCATCCAGACGTCCCACGGACGGCCGCTACGGAGAAAATCCCAACCGCCTGCAGCATTATTTTCAGTTTCAGGTCATTCTCAAACCTTCTCCCGACAATGTGCAGGAGATTTATATCGACAGCCTGCGCGCTCTTGGCATCAACCCCGCAGAACACGACATCCGGTTTGTGGAAGATGACTGGGAATCGCCGACGCTCGGGGCATGGGGGCTCGGCTGGGAAGTCTGGCTCAATGGTATGGAAGTCACTCAGTTCACGTATTTTCAGCAGGTCGGCGGCATTGATCTAAGCCCGACAAGTGTCGAGATTACCTACGGTCTTGAGCGGCTGTGCATGTATCTGCAGGAAAAAGAGTCGGTCTATGACCTGATGTGGAATGACACTGTGACATACGGGCATATCTACCATCGGAACGAAGTAGAAATGTCCCGTTACAATTTCGAAGAAAGTGATGCGGGCATGCTGCTGGAACTTTTCAATGCGTACGAGCGCGAGTGCACCCGCCTGTGTGAAAAGCAGCTTCTCTGGCCTGCGTATGACTATTGCCTCAAGTGCTCGCATACGTTCAACCTGCTGGATGCTCGCGGAGCGATTTCCATTACGGAACGCACGGGGTATATCGGCAGAGTGCGTGTGCTTGCTTCTTCCGTGGCGCGGCTGTATGCCGCACAGCGTGAGGAAATGGGCTATCCCATGCTCAATACCGGAATCAGGAAAGGATAGGGGAGTCATATATGTCTGTTTTCGTGATGGAGATTGGAACAGAAGAACTGCCTGCCCGTTTCCTTTCCGGACTGGAGCAGGAGATTGCTTCGCGGTTTGAGGCTGCGCTTGCAGCAGCCAATGTGGAATTCGGTACTCTGAATGTGCAGTCAACCCCGCGCAGGCTGGCTCTGACCATTGAAAATATTGATGCCGTGCAGCGCGAAGCTGAAGAAGTAGTTTCCGGTCCGCCCGTGCGTATAGCTTTTGACGCACAAGGCCGGCCTACCAAGGCGGCCGAAGGATTTGCCAGAACGCAGGGCGCTGAGCTGGACGAGCTTTTCACGCTGACCACCGATAAAGGTGAATACCTTGCGGTGCGCAAGAAGACCGGCGGCCGTCCCGTACAGGAAATTCTGTCAGAGGTGGCCCCCGAGATCATTGCAGCTTTACCTTTCCCTAAAAAAATGAAGTGGGGGAGCGGCGATTTTACGTTCGGCCGTCCTCTGCGCTGGGTGCTGGCCCTCTTTGACAGTGAAGTAGTACCGTTCACAGTGGCGGGGATTGTTTCCGGCAACGAAACCTGTGGGCACAGGGTTCATGGTCCGGGGCCTTTTGAGGTTTCCGGAGCAGACGCCTATGCCGGTACCGTGCGCGATAAGTGCCATGTCACCTTGTGCGCTGCCGACCGGCGCCGCGTGACCGTAGAAGGTGGAGACGCCCTTGCCGCACAGGCCGGTGGCCGTATCCTCTGGAAAGACTCCCTGCTGGACGAAGTACAGGGCCTTTGCGAGCACCCTGTTCCCTGTCTGGGAGATTTTGATCCATCTTTTCTGGAACTGCCGGCAGAGGTTCTGCTGACCAGTATGGAAAGCCATCAGAAGAGCTTTGGTGTTGCCGCTGCCGATGGCAGCCTGATGCCGCACTTTCTGACTGTGCTCAACATGACGCCGCAGAATTCCGCGCTGGTTAAAAAAGGCTGGGAGCGGGTGTTGCGTGCACGTCTTGAAGATGCCCGTTTCTTCTGGAAGGCGGACCTTGCTTCCGATTTTGACAGCTGGCTTGCCAAGCTAGACAACGTCATCTTTCTTGCTCCGCTGGGCAGCATGGGTGACAAAACGCGCCGGCTGGAAAGGCTGTGCCGCTGGCTGGCTGCCGCCGTGGCTCCTGATATTCAGGAACAGGCCGCCCGTGCAGGCCGGTTGTCCAAGGCTGATCTTGTCTCGGAAATGGTGTACGAGTTTGATTCGCTGCAGGGGATCATGGGCGGCATTTACGCACGCCGGAAAGGAGAGGACGAGATTGTCGCCCAGGCTGTCAGCGAGCAGTACCTGCCGGCCGGTCCCGAAAGCCCTGTTCCTGATTCTTTGTGCGGTGCGCTGCTTTCCATAGCTGACAAGGCTGATACGCTGGCTGGCTGTTTCGGGCTGTCCATGATTCCCACAGGTGCGGCCGATCCGTATGCATTGCGGCGTTGCGCGCTGGGTATTGCGCGTATTATGTTGGAAAAAGGTCTTCGTTTCGATGTACGCGAGCTTTTCAGATACGCGCAGGAAGGCTACGGTGAACGTCAATGGAAGCTGGAACCTGAGCAGGCAGCCGAAAAGCTGCATGAATTCTTTGTGTTGCGTCTGAAAAACCTGTTTGTGTCACAAGGGCATGAAACGCTTCTTGTGGAAGCTGCGCTGCATGCCGGTGCCGACGATGTGTGGGCCGCAGGTGCCCGGCTGGAGGCTCTGGACCGTTTCAGCAAATCTGCAGAATTCGGTCAGGCGGTGCTTACATTCAAGCGTGCGGCGAATATTATCCGCAAGCAGGGGCAGGAGGAAGACGGCGGACTGGATGGTTGCTACGATGCTTCGTTGTTTGAGGACGAAGCTGAAAAGGCGCTGGCCAGTGCGCTGGAAGACATCGCCCCTGATTTTGAAGCACGGTGGGCCGCGGATGATTACCATGCGCTGTTTGGTCTGCTGGGTGTGCTTCGTCCGGCCGTGGATGCTTTTTTTGACAGCGTCATGGTCATGTGCGAAGATCCGCATATCAGACGTAACAGGTTGAATCTGCTGCAGTCTCTTGTGCAGCGTCTTGGGCGTCTTGCTGATTTCGGTGCATTGCAGATGTAACGGTGGCAAGGCAAAAAATTGCCGGAACAGCCGGGAAAAAATAGTCTGTCAGGGTTGACAAGAGTCCGGCCTTGACTGTAAATGACTCGTTCCCCAGTGTTCCAGTAGGTCAAATATAATTTTTCACATAGAAGCCTTTTTTTTGGAGGGAGTCCCTTGGCTAACCATAAGTCTGCCATTAAGCGGCATAAGCAGAGTGTCAAAAGAGCCGCACGTAACCGCGCTGTCAAAACCCGTATCAAGAACGCTATCAAAGCCGTTCGCACAGCTGTTACGGAAAAGGATAAAGAGCAGGCTCAGGCAAAACTGACCGACGCTATGTCCGTGCTGGATAAGGCTTCCAGCAAGGGCGTTATTCACTGGAAGAACGCCGCCCGTAAGATTTCCCGTCTCAGCAAGGCTGTGGACGGAATCGAGTAATATCGTATTGTTGCTCTAGTTAGTATTGCCCGTCACTTCGGTGGCGGGCTTTTTTGTTCTGCCGGGCGCCCCGCGCACCACTGTGCATGTTGGTAAATGCTGACGGCATGTTATAGCGGTTGAACAGGCCCCGTCCTTTTGCTAGTGACCATGGTTGACCGGCAGATGCGTCCCTCTGGTTTCATCTTTTGAGAACGGATTGCACAATGCGTTTGTTTCGTAAAGAACCGAAAGCTGAACAGCTCAAGGTTATTATTATCGGCGCGGGTGAGGTGGGCTACCACATAGCCCACAGGCTGACCCGTGAGAATAAACAGGTTGTGGTGGTGGACCAGCAGCCCGAAGCCCTGCGCAGGGTGGCCGAGGCTCTTGATGTACAGACCATCAGGGGGTCGGGATCCAGCCCCGTGGTGCTGCACGACGCCGGTGCAGAAGATGCCGATATTATTCTGGCGGTGACAGACAGTGACGAGATCAATATCATAGCATGTCTGTTCGCCAATATTATTTCGCCTGCTTCTACCAAGCTGGCCCGCATACGCAATGAAGAATATACGCTGTACCGCGATGCTCTGGCTCAGGATATTCTTAATATAAGCATGATCATCAATCCTGAAGTGGAAGTGGTAAAAAACATCGACCGGCTGCTTTCGTTGCCGGGAGCCGTTGATTACAGCGAGTTTGCCGACGGACGCATCCGCATGGTGGGCATGCGTATATGTTCCGGACCTCTTGTCGGTGTGCGGCTGATGAATTTCCGGACGGTGATTTCCGACGGCGATGTGATCATTGCGGCCATTGTGCGCAATGATGAGCTGATAATTCCTACCGGTATGGATGAAATCAGAGCAGACGACGTGGTCTACTTTGTCTGCACCGAATCCAGCCTGGAATCGGTCCGCAATGTGGTTGCCGCTCTGGAAGACCCTATCCGGAGTGCTCTTATTGTGGGTGGTGGAAACATAGGTATGCGTCTTGCAACGCTTTTCGAGCGTAAAGGTTATCATACCAAACTTGTCGACCGCGATGAGGAACGCTGTGCTGTGCTGGCAGAAAAGCTGAACTCGACAATTGTTCTGCACGGTGACGGCACCGATCAGGATCTGCTGCGTGAAGAAAACGCCGGAACCATGGACGCCGTTGTGTGTCTGACTTCTGATGAAGAGACCAATATTCTCTGCTCACTGCTGGCAAAGAATATGGGCGTGCGCAAAACCGTTGCGCGCATCAACAAGGTGGCTTACCAGCCGCTTGTCCGCGCCATCGGCATCGAGCATTCGGTCAGCCCGCGTCTGTCAGCCGTGAACAGCATTCTGCATTATATCCGCAAAGGAAAGGTGCTTTCTTCAGTAGCCATCCGCGGGGAAGAGGCAGAAGTGATGGAGGCGCTGGCGGAAGCGCAGTCAGATATTGTGGGCAGACCCATCCATAAGCTGAGCTTTCCCAAGGGAGCGCTGGTGCTGGCTCTGGTGCGCGGCACCGAGGTCGTCATCCCCAGCGGCGACACTGTTATCGAGCCGCAGGACCGCATCCTGATTCTTTCCACACGTCAGGCGGTTTCCGATGTTGAGCAGGCTCTTATGGTCAAGCTCAAGGCGTACTAGGCGGCTTGTAATGCGTATCGGCTATACATTGTATGTCATCGGGGCGTTGCTTTGCTCCGTTGGACTTACCATGATTTTTCCGCTGATGTTCGGCGTATACTATCAGGATGAAAGTATATTGCCGCTTTTGTACTCCATGGGGATAACAGTGATTGCGGGCGGCTGCCTGATTGCCGTTTTCCGTGAGCGGACCAAAACCCTGCTGAACCACAGAGAAGGCATGGCTATTGTGGCTCTGGGGTGGATAGGGGCGGGTATTGCCGGAGCGCTTCCTTTCTGGTTCGGCGGCATGTTGGGATTTACCGACGCGCTTTTCGAATCCGTTTCTGGCTTTACCACCACCGGCTCCACGGTGCTGACTGATATCGAAATAGTCCCCCGCGGTCTGCTTATGTGGCGTAGCCTCACCCATTGGCTTGGGGGCATGGGTATTATTGTGCTTTCACTTGCCATTCTGCCTTTTCTCGGCGTGGGGGGCATGCAGCTGTACAAAGCCGAAGTGCCCGGCCCTGTGCCTGACAAGCTCAAGCCCCGCATCAAAGATACAGCCATGGCTCTGTGGAAGGTCTATCTGCTTTTTTCCGTGCTGCAGGCTGTGTTGCTGTATTTCGGGGGAATGGATGTGTTCGACTCCATCTGCCATACATTCGGCACCATGGCCACGGGCGGTTTTTCAACCAAGAATGCTTCTGTGGGGCACTACGACAGCGGATACCTGCAGACCGTCATCATTATATTCATGTTCATTGCGGGTGTTAATTTTTCTCTGCATTTCCGTCTGCTGCTGGGAGAGCCCGGGGCTTTTCTCAAGGATGCGGAATTTCGTTTTTATACGGTCGTGGTGCTTGTCAGTACGGCTGTGGTTGCACTGGCCGTGTATGGCACAGAGTACGACAGTTTTCTTGAAGCATTGCGTCATGCGGCTTTTCAGGTTGTTTCCATCTGTACAACAACCGGGTTTGCCACGGCGGATTATGAACAGTGGGCGCCCGTAACCATGGCAGTATTGCTGTTTCTGACGTTTCTTGGCGGGTGTGCAGGGTCCACCGGCGGCGGCATTAAATGTATGAGAGTGCTGTTGTTGCTCAAGCAGGCATATCATGAAATTTTCAGACTGATCCATCCGCACTCGGTATCTTATGTCAAGCTGGGCAACCGCATTGTGCGGGCAGAGGTACTTTCCGGTGTGCTGGGATTTTTTGTTCTGTATATCGGGTTGTTTGTACTGTCATCCACGCTCATAGCAGCTATGGGGGTTGATGTGCTGACGGCCTTTTCCGCCACGGCGGCCTGCATAGGCAATATCGGCCCGGGACTGGGGTCCGTAGGTCCCGCCGAGAATTTTGCCCACCTGCCTCAGGCTGCCAAGTGGGTGCTGACACTGTGCATGCTGCTGGGCAGACTGGAAATCTATACTGTTTTCATCCTTTTTGTGCCTGAGTTCTGGCGCAAGTAACCGGCCGTTGGCGCTGGCAGTGGTGCGGAAGGTACACGCGCGCAGAACATGTACCGCCTGCTTGCTGTCGGTGCGTTATGCATAAGAAAAGGCCCCCGCTTTCAGCGGGGGCCTTTTTGTGGCGGAAGAGATCAGACTAGGCGAGCTGGGCCAGCAAGGTTTCCTTGATGGAGTTGATGTCGCCTTCGCCGTTCAGTTCAATGTATTTGGTGGCGCCTTTGGCTGCGAGGTCTTTGTAGAAGTAGGCAGCGGCCAGAGTGCCGTCTTCGGTGTTGTAGTAGATGTCATGACGCTTGTTAATGGCACCTTCGTCCTGATCATCAGCACGGCTGCTCAGCGCGCCGCCACATACGCGGCACTTGTCGCCTTCGGGCTTGATGGCGTCGATGAAAATATTGTTGGGGTGGTTGTTGTCGTTGACACACAGACGGCGGCCCATGATGCGGTTTTTGGCCACTTCGCGGGGCAGCAGGATTTCGATGACGTAGTCAAGTTTCATGTTTTCGGCCTGCAGCGCGTCCCACAGCTTTTCAGCCTGCACCATGTTACGGGGAAAGCCGTCCAGGAGCCAGCCGTTGGCCCCCTTGCTCTTGAGCGTTTCAAGAACCATGGGAATGGTGATTTCGTCGGGGACCAGATCGCCGCGATCGATGTATTCCTTGGCTTTTTTACCAAGCTCCGTACCACCGCCGATGTGTTCGCGGAAGATGGCACCGGATTCGATGTGGGCCAGATTGTATTTCTGCTTAACCAGAGAACCCTGTGTTCCCTTACCGCTACCGTTGGGGCCGAAGATGAGTATATTCACGTCATTCCTCCTTGTCATTTATTTCACGAAGTCATACTGCGAAGAATCGCACCCTGTCAATCGGATAAAAAAGAATCAGGCGGTTAGGCAGAAGCATATGCCGCCATGGCGTATCCTGGCTGTTTTTCCGCCGGGAAACTGAATGCACTTGCCGCCCTGATTTCTGTGCCAGGCATGTTCCAGCGCCATGATGGAGGCATGCAGCGGCTGTCCGGCGCCCAGAGCTTCCAGAGCTTTTTTGTACAGCCGCAGCCGGCCTGCTTTGTGCAGACCCTGCAGTGTGCTGCGGGCAATGAAAATCTGGCCGTTTTTGTCCGGTGCCAGTTCGGGCAGCACGTCTGTCCAGTAGTCTCTGTCAGCGGCTGCAGCTTCCCACAGTTCTGTGATTGTGGTTCCGAAAGAAGGATTTTCCTGCTGCAACAGGGGAATGATGGTGTTGCGGATGCGGTTGCGGGTGAACGACGGGTCAGAATTTGAAGCATCTTCGCGCCATGGGCACCGGCATGCTTCCAGAAAAGTTGTCAGCTTGTTCTTTTCTGTCACAAGCAGGGGGCGCAGCAGGCTCCGTTCGGGAATGACGGCCTGCATTCCGCCGAGTGCCGGCCAGCCTGCACCGCGGATAAGGCGCATGAGCACGTCTTCCTTAAGATCATCCGCATGGTGGCCGGTACATATGACAGGGCGGGAAAAAAGGGCGGCTGTTTTCGCGTAAAAGGCATAACGTGCTTTGCGGCCTGCTTCCTCCAGACCGCAGCGTCCGGCGGCCGCCAGATCCGCAACGTCTGTACGGATTGAAAAAAGCCTGATGCCGGCGGCGGAGCAGAGCTGACTGACAAAGCGCGCGTCGTCTGCGCTTTCCTGTCGCAGCGCATGGTCAAGGTGAACGGCAACTACGGTATGTCCCATGCGCGGAGCCAGATAATGCAGGATGAGCAGCAGTGCTGTGGAGTCGGCGCCTCCAGAACAAGCCGCCAGCATCGTATATCCGTTCAGGGGGGCACTGCTCAGGGCTTGCTCACGGGAAATACAGCCGGCACCGGCAAGCTGTTCCGTCATAAAACGCCCGACATCCAGACACAGACGTGCCTGCGGCGCGGGGATATCCTGCAGCCTTGCAGGAAGCTGGTTAGGCAGTGGCGGGTACGACATGGCAGGGTGGGCGGCAGCCCTTTAACGCGGTATAACGGCGGAAAAGGGCTGTCCCGTTCAGATGGCGATGCCGTTTTCTGACAGCAAAGAGTCAAGATAGCCGGTCATATGGGATTGCAGAGCCGGAGATGCGTAAGCGATGCATTCGCAGCGCAGCATATTGCGTGCACGGACCAGCAGTTCCATTCTAAGGGCATCGCCGCAAATTTCCAGTGCCATGGCATAGGGGCCGCACCGGGGCAGATGCTCTTTCTGCACGGGGGTCAGGTGCTCCAGCGGAACCGGAAGCCAGTAAAGGTCTTCAAGACCGGCTTCAAGCTCCATGGCTTTCAGGCGGCCGGTTATGACCGAGATGTCTTCCGGTTGCAGGTCTTCAATGACGTAAAGTTTCATAGAATGGTTTTCCCCGGACAGCCCGCAGGCAGGTCGGGCTGCGGCCGTTTGCGGTTTTTATGTGCTTCCGGCTGTTCCGGCTCGTTATCCAGATTAAACATGCGCCGCGCAAAGTCTATGTAGCGCTGGCCGGAATCCTCTTCTTCGTATCGTCTTTTCAGAAAGCAGATGGGTTCGTGGTGAATTTTTTTCACAACGGCGTTGAGCATTGCCTCAAGGGCTTTCTGAGTGCTTTCATCCACAGGCCCTATGCGGCGCAGTGTCTTCAGCAGTTCTTCCTGCGCGATTTCAGTGGACCGGGAATACATGTCCACAATGGTTGGCTGCAGATCCAGCGAGCGCAGCCAACGGCCGAAGACTTCTGTTTCGGATCTGACAATGGCTTTAGCCTTGGCGGCCTCTTCGCGCCGGTGCGACAGGTTTTCTTCAACAACTTCTTTTAAGTCGTCGATGTCGTACAGGTAGACGTTATCGAGGTTGTTCACATCCGGATCAATGTCACGGGGCACGGCGATGTCAATGAAGAACATGGGCCTGTTTTTACGGCGTTTGAGTACGTCACGGATGTCTTTTGCCCTTATGACGGCCTGCTGCGCTCCTGTGGAACTGATGACAATGTCAACTTCGGGCAGACGGGTGAACAGCTCTTCAAAAAGAATGGCTTCGCCGTCGAACTGTTTTGCCAGCTCAAGCCCGCGTTCAAAGGTTCTGTTGGCTACATAGATTTTATTCACACCACAGTTCAGCAGGTGTGTTGCGGCCAGTTCCGCCATTTCGCCCGCACCGATGAGCATGGCTTTGTATTCGTTCATTTCGCCGAAAATGCGTTTGGCCAGTTCCACGGCAGCGTAGCTGATGGAAACCGCACTGGAAGCCACGGCTGTTTCTGTGCGCACACGTTTGGCTACGGAAAAAGCCTTGTGCATCATTCTGTTCAGAATGACGCGTGTGGTGTTGCGTGCCACGGCATCGCGGTAAGCATCTTTCAGCTGTCCCAGAATCTGCGGTTCTCCGAGCACCATGGAATCGAGGCTTGAAGCCACGGTGAACAGGTGCTCAACGGCTGCAAGCCCCCTGTGGATGTAGACGTAGGGGCGCAGTTCTTCCGGATGCTGGCCTCTGGCATTGGCCCACAGTGAAAGCACAGTGTCCGGCACGTCATCGCCGCGTCCGGCGACCATTATTTCCACACGGTTGCATGTGGAAAGAATGATGACTTCACTTATGCCGTTGCCCAGCGGTATCACCGCGGGTTCCAGAGAAGTACAGCCTGTAAGCGCAAACTTTTCGCGTACTTCCACGTCGGCGGTACGGTGGTTCAAACCGATGATGAATATTTCCTGATCCATGATTTACTGCTGAAAGCTGTGGTGTGTGGGCATGAAATAGTTAACGCCGACAAGCGAAAACACGGTTAGGGCAAAGAGCCAGACGGCCAATACTGCCGCCTTTCGGCCTCTCCAGCCCAGTGCCAGCCGATGATGGAAAAGCAGGGCGAACAGAAACCAGACCACAAGAGAAACCATTTCCTTGGGGTCCCATGTGATGGCACGTCCCCATTGGATGTGCCCCCAAATGAAACCGCTGGCCATGCCCAGTGTGTACAGCGGAAAGCCGGACATGACGGCTACATGGTTTACTCTGTCAAAGGCGTTGAGCGAAGGAAGGTCTTTTGCAAAACCGCTTAACCTGTCCTTGTTTTTAATTTTTTTGTCAAGGTAAAGGAATATGAGCCCCGCCCCGAAGGCCATGGTCATCAAGCCGAGGCTGAGAAAAAGCGACCCGATGTGCAGACTGAAAAACAGGCCGGACATGGAAGCCGGAAAAGCCGACTGGACCACCGTGATGCGCAACGAGGAAATGAACAGCAACAGAGCCAGCGGTGCGGCCGTGATGGCCAGAAAGGCCAGACGCATTCTCCACCATATGATGAAATAGATGAGCAGCATGCTCCATGAGAGCATCTGCATGTAATACCCTTTGGTCATTTCGGCCCATGAAGAGTCGAGAATGTTGAAGACCAGCAGCAGGGTATGCACGCCGAAACCGGCAACGGTAAGCCACGATGCCGCCTTTGTCACTCGCTGGCGGCGTGTAACCAGCCCGAACAGCTCGACACAGGTGCCCAGAAAGTAGAGCACGATAATGGTCAGGGTAAGCAGCTTAAGCAAGCTCATTCAGCAACTCTCCGATTCTGTTGTGCAATTGTTCGGGAAGCAGATTCCGTAAAAGAGCTTCTGCTTCTGTGTTGCGGTTATGCCGGAGCATTTCTGCGAGGTCTGAATTGACCAGATTTCTGAAAATTTCCGTGTTACGGTGTGTTTCAAGCCCGATATCCAGAATGAGAGGCCGCACCCTGCCCATAAAGGCAGCCAGAGCGGTATATCTGTCTCCGAACCATTCCTGAAGATCGGACCTTATGCGCCGTGCCAGAGCGGGACTGTGCCCCCCCGTGGAAAGGGCGACCAGAATGTCTCCGCTGGTGAAGTGCGCGGGAACAATGAAGCTGCCGGACTGCGGGGCATCGGCCACGTTGCAGGGGATGCCGTTGTGCCTGCAGGCGCGGGCGACTGCGGCGTTTACTGCGGCGTTGCCCGTAGCGGCAAATACAACCGCCTTGCCGGTCACATCATTTTCATCAAATGGACGACATTCGTACACTACCGTACCGCCGGATAGCAAGTCCTGCCAGTCCGGAGAGGCGGTGCGCGGGTCGACCACAATAACGGAGGCGGGCTCGCAGGGCAGCAGTGCCTGCAGCTTGCGCCTGCCTACTTCCCCGCCGCCGACGATGAGGCAGGCGGCTCCCTGAAGATTGAGCAACATGGGGTAATATCGCATTGCCGCGTTATACAATTGTGCGCTGTAAAGGAAAAGGGGAAAGTGCCGGTGTGGTCTTCTTGCCGCTGATGACGGAATAGGCTAGTAAAAAAAGGTATTACGCATAGAGAGAATACATGAAAAAAGCACTGGTGATTCAGCTTGCCCGATTCGGGGACATTATACAGACCAAGCGGCTCATTCTGACGCTGATCGGCCGCTATGACGAGGTGCATCTGGCTGTGGACAGTTCGCTGGTTCCGCTTGCCCGTCTGGTATATCCTCAGCTCTGCGTGCACGGCCTTGCGGCACACAGAGGAGCGGGTTCTCCGGCGGAAGTGTTTGCCGCAAGCAGAATGCTGTTCGGCAGGCTGGCTTCAGAGCGTTTTGACGCTGTATATAATCTTAATTTTTCGCGCCTTAATTTTTCGCTGTCCGCTTTGTTTGATGCTGACAGTGTGCGCGGTTATGCCATGCGCAGCGGGCAGCCTGAGGTGCCGCTGTGGGCAAGACTGGCCTTTCGCTGGACAAGAAAACGCCGCATAGCACCGCTCAATCTTGTTGACTTCTGGGCATATTTTGCGCGCAACCCTGTGTGTGCAGGAGAAGTTAATCCCGTGGCGGCACGCGGGGGAGGCGGTATAGGCGTGGTGTTGGCCGGACGTGATTCACGCCGCTCGTTGCCGCCTGCAGTGCTTGCCGCCTGTGTGCAGGCGGTTTTTGAGGGAACCGGAGGTCCGGCAATAACACTGCTGGGCACCGCTGCGGAAAAAACGCTGGCCAGACAGCTGATGCGCCACTTTTCCGGCCCCATGGTGGAGCGTACCGTAACGCTGGCGGGCAAAACAGGGTACTCGGACCTTGCCGAAGTGGTGGGTACGCTGGATACGCTGATAACTCCCGATACCGGCACCATGCATCTTGCTGCTCATCTGGGTACGCCCGTGCAGGCTTTTTTTCTTTCTTCCGCCTGGTGCTTCGAGACGGGCCCTTACGGTATGGGGCACAGAGTCTGGCAAGGACTGGTTCAGTGTTCCCCGTGCGAGGAAAACCGGCCGTGTCCTGTGTCCGTGGCCTGCCTCGCTCCCTTTGCCGACAAACGGTTTCTTCAGGTGCTGGCCGGTAAGGCCGCAGAAGCGTATCCGGAGCATCTGTCCGGTCTTGTCAGCATGTTTGATGCCGTGGGTGTGACGTATCTGCCCGTGTTCGGAGAGGATATGGCCGCGCCGGAGCGGCGGGAGCTGAGGAGGCTGGTTGCGGAGCATGTGTGCCCGGAAACGGCCAATGCAGGGGCCGGGCTCATAGGCCTGAGCGCCATGCAGGATATGACACTGCAGGACAGTCTGGGCCGTTTTCTTTTCAGCGAGAGCGACTGGATGCTGGACGCGGCGGGGCGGGACTTTCCGGATGTCGCGGACGTGCCGGGTTTCTGCTGATTTATTTCGAGGTGATGATGAACAGTTCCCTTTGTGATGATGCTGCGTCGCGCGGTGAAAAGGCGCGGGTGCTGGTGGTGCTTCCCATGTATGGCGGATCGTTGCCCGTGGGACGGTACTGCGTTGATGCGTTACGTAATCTGGGGCATACCGTCGAGGTTTTCGAGGCTCCGGATTTTCATTCGGCCTTTTCGGCGTTGAAGGGGTTGCGTGTCACCACCGATCGTCTGGAGTATCTGGAAAACAGTTTTCTGCAGGTGGTCTCGCAGGCAGTGCTGGCCAAGGTGGAGACCTTTGAGCCAGATCTGGTGCTGGCGCTTGCTCAGGCCCCTCTGAGCAGACAGGCACTCAAGAGGCTGCGCAGAGACGGGGTGGCAACGGCCATGTGGTTTGTGGAAGACCATCGGCTGTTCACATACTGGCGTGCTTTTGCACCGTACTATGACTTTTTTGCAGTTATCCAGAAGGATGATTTTCTGGACAAGCTGGAAGAACTGGGTGTGGAAGGCGCTCTGTATCTGCCTCTGGCGGCTCTTGCCTCGTTCCATAAGCCTGTGGACCTCAGCCCCGTGGAAAAGCGCCGGTTTGGTGCCGATGTCTCGTTTATGGGGGCCGGTTATCCCAACAGACGGTTGGCGTTCAGGCAGTTTACCGGATACGATTTTAAAATATGGGGTACGGAGTGGGAAGGCGAGCCTTTGCTTCAGCGCCATGTACAGCTTGGCGGGGCGCGCGTTTCACCCGAAGATGCGGTTAGAATATATAATGCCACCCGTATCAACCTCAACCTGCATTCAAGTGTGCACACCAGTGAACTGGTCGGCCGCGGAGATTTTGTTAATCCCCGGACATTTGAACTGGCGGCGTGCGGCGCGTTTCAGCTTGTGGACGAACGGTCGTTGCTGCCCGAACTTTTTGCCTGTGATGAACTTGTCACCTTCAGCTCTGTGGAGGAACTGCACGGGTTGATCCGGGACTATCTGGAGGATGAAGAGGCGCGGCAGGCGTATGCTCTTCGTGCCAGAGAAAGGGTGCTGCGTGAGCATACTTATGAGCACCGGATGCAGGCCTTGCTTGATTTTGTGCGTGCAAAGCGTCCCTCATGGCCGGCAGTGCGCCGTACGCTGGAAAGTGCCCTGCACGGTGCGCAACTGCCATCGGAGCTCACAGCGGAGCTCGGGCAGTTGCTCGAAAGCCTCGGCCTGCCGGCAGATGCGTCATTTGATGATCTGTGCTGGGCGGTGCGGCAGCGTAAAGGCACTCTGACGGAGCTGGAAACAGCACTGCTTTTTTTGCAGGAGTGGAAAAAACAGTATGCCTGAACAGGTAAAGCGGGGCCGCCATATGGCGGCCCCGCTTTTTGTGTGTGCATGAAAAAGGCCTTCCCTGCGGGAAGGCCGGTGGTGCGGGTGTTTGTCTAGCCGCAGGAGGAGCAGCTGCTGCAAGAGCCGCCGCCGCTGCCGAGAGGCTGACCGGATTCAACTTGAAATCCCATGTATGAGAGATCAATCCTGATGGACTCCGCCCGTTCCATCAGTTCTTTGTTTACGGCAAAGGTGAAACCTTTCACTTCGTATACGTTGTCAGATTCGTTTGGCTCATCCAGAGCCAATGCCAGCCTGGGGCCGCTTCAGCCACCGGGCGCAAGATACACACGGATAGGAGTGCGCTCCTTGTCCGCAAAGTAGGATTCCAGCTCCTTGTGAGCGGTATCGGTAAGTTCGAACATTCCGTTCCTCCACGGTTCTGGTATGGGCAACAAGTAAGGGCCGCAGCAAGCTTTGTCAATGCAAACGGCAAAACCCATAGATGAAAACTCTAGCATGGTTGAAAATTGCCCGTTTCCGTGGAAGGTTGGCATGGGAAGCCGCAATAAAAAAACGGCCCCGAAGGGCCGTTGGTGTGCGCGCTATATTAGCTGCAGCAACTGCTGGAACTACCGCAGCCGCTGCACCCGCCACCGCCCGGCAGGGGAATTTCGGGAGTCAGGGTGAACCCGCTGCATGTCAGGTCGATGGTTACGTTACCTACCTGCTCAAACAGTCCGGTGTTCATGATAAAGGTATATCCACCTGCGTCTTCCGTCGTGTCGGCTTCACCGGGTTCATCCAGCGCCAGCGCCAGACGGGGACCGCTGCAGCCGCCGGGGGCGAGGTAAATGCGGATGGGAGATTTTTCTTTGTCGGTGAAATAGGCGTCCAGCTCTTTGCCGGCGCTTTCCTGCAGTGTGATCATTGTGAATCCTCCATGGAAAAACCAATGGTATCATAGATTTTTCCAATGTGTTTCGTTTTATGTATCGACCTGATAAATATACAGAATTTAACAGGAAAAGTCAAATGCGGTTTGTGGCTGTCCATTTGCCTTGCCCCGCATAACGCTATACATATGGGGACGCAAAAAGCTAACGCAAGACCGGAAAGGGTTTTTTATGCAGAAAAAGTGCATTCTTTCGGCACAGGACATAGCCAGAACGCTTGAGCGGCTGGCCTGTGAGGTACTTGAACGCCACGGAGACGCGGACAATCTTGCTCTGGTGGGCATCCAGCGCCGCGGGGTGGACATAGCGGGCAGACTGCGTGGTCTTTTGTCCGCCCGGCTGGGCAGAGAGGTTGCTCTGGGCAGTCTGGATATCAATCTTTACCGGGATGACTGGACCAGTCTGGACACCCAGCCCATGATCAACCGCACGGAGCTCCCTTTTGCCGTGGATGACGCCCGGATAGTGCTGGTGGACGATGTGCTCTATACAGGCAGAACCATCCGTTCCGCACTTGAAGCTATTCTTGATTACGGCCGGCCGGAGAGGGTCGAGCTGCTGGTTCTGGTGGACAGAGGGCATAGAGAGCTGCCTATTCATGCTGATTATGTGGGCAAGTCACTCACAACAGGCAGGGACGAGCAGGTCAATGTCCTTGTGTCGGAGCGTGACGGCGACGATGCTGTGATGCTGTTGCGCCGCTAGCAAGAGATTGTCCGGCATGCATGTTGTCCGGCAGGCGGAACCCGGCGGTTCCGCCTGCCGGTTGTAATCAGGAACAGGCCTTGGTGATCTCCGTACCGATGCCGTGATCGGTAAAGAGCTCAAGCAGCACGCAGTTTTCGATGCGTCCGTCAATGATCATGGCCTTTTCAACCCCGTCCTCAAGAGCTTCCAGACAGCACTTGACCTTGGGCAGCATGCCGCCTTTCAGTGTACCGTCTTCAAACAGCTGCATGGTGCGGGCTGTATCGAGCGAAGATATGAGTCTGCCGTCCTTATCCAGAATGCCAGGAACATCAGTGAGCAGCAGAAGCCTTTTTGCTCCCAGTGCACCGGCTACCGCACCGGCCACAAGGTCGGCGTTGATATTGTAAGTCTCTCCGTTTTCGTCCACGCCCACAGGGGCAATGACGGGAATGAAGCCGTCCCGCTGCAGGCTGTGCAGCAGTTTTGTTTCCACTCCTGTCACTTCTCCCACTTTGCCCAGATCAATGATTTCTGGTGCCTGAGCCTCTTTGCTGATCACCATTTCCATCTGGCGGGCCCTGATCAGCTGGCCGTCTTTGCCCGAAAGCCCCACAGCCTTGGCGCCGCTCAGATTCAGCAGGTTGACGATCTGCTTGTTCACCTTGCCGACCAGCACCATTTCCACAACGTCCATGGTGGCGTCATCCGTCACACGCAGGCCTTCGCGGAAGTTTGTGGGAATGTTCAGCTGCTGCAGCATGCGGCCTATCTGGGGGCCTCCGCCGTGTACAACAACAGGATTGACCCCGACATACTTGAGCAGCACGATGTTCAGAGCGAAAGCCTGCTTCAGACTTTCGTCTATCATGGCGTTGCCACCGTATTTTATGACAACTGTTTCACCGCTGAACTGGCGGAAGTAGGGCAGGGATTCAATGAGAACCTTGGATTTGAACGCATCGTTCTGCACGGTATGCTCCGTATCACGGTTTAGAGTATGTAACGGGTAAGATCCCTGTTTGCAGTGATATCTGCAAGATGCTGCCGGACATATTCCCTGTCTATGACTATACGCTCTCCGCTTTTGTCAGGAGCTTCAAAAGAAAGATCTGCAAGAATTTTTTCCATTATGGTATACAGGCGACGTGCGCCGATGTTTTCAGTTTCCTGATTTGCTTCCTGTGCAAAGTCGGCCACAGCCTCCAGCGCATCTTCGGTATATTCTATCTGCACACCTTCGGTGGCCAGCAGAGCTTTGTACTGTACGGTCAGGGCGTTTTTCGGCTCTGTAAGAATGCGGAGAAATTCCTTGCTGCCAAGCGCCGTCAGCTCCACCCGCAACGGAAAACGCCCCTGCAGTTCGGGAATAAGGTCGGAAGGTTTGCTGTAGTGGAATGCTCCCGCTCCGATGAAGAGAATATGGTCAGTGTGTATGATGCCGTATTTGGTATTGACAGCAGAGCCTTCGACAATGGGCAGCAGGTCACGCTGGACACCTTCTCTCGATATGTCGGCGGTTTTGCCGCCTTGCTGACTGCTGGCTATTTTGTCTATTTCATCCAGAAAGATAATGCCTGTCTGTTCTGCGCGTTCTCTTGCCAGTTCTATGACCTTTTCATGGTCGATGAGCCGTTCCGATTCTTCCTGCAGCAGAATGGCATAGGCGTCACCCACCTTCATGCGGCGCCGTTTGCGTTTAGGCGGAAATGCCTTGCTGAACATATCCTTGAACTGCGAACCGATGTCCTCCATGCCCGGCATGGTCATGACATCCATCTGCGGACCGGACTGCATTTCCACTTCCATTTCCACTTCCCTGTGATCAAGCCTGCCTTCACGCCAGAGCGTTCTCAACTTGTTGCGGGTATTTTCTGCGCCGCCTGCAGGTGTCTGCGGGGTGTCGAAGCTTGTGTTTACAGCAGGGGAAGAGGGGAGCAGCAGGTCAAGAAGCCGTTCTTCTGCTGCGGCTTCCGCGCGGGTTTTGACACTGTCCCGTTCCTCTTCCCGTACCAGATTGACACTGATCTCCATCAGGTCGCGGATCATGGACTCCACATCACGCCCCACATAACCCACTTCGGTGAATTTGGTGGCTTCGACTTTCAGAAAGGGGGAGGAAGAAAGCCTGGCGAGCCGTCTGGCGATTTCCGTCTTGCCCACACCGGTCGGGCCCATCATGATGATGTTTTTGGGAGCCACTTCATCTCTGATGGCAGGTTCCAGCTGTTGCCGGCGCCAGCGGTTGCGCAGTGCCACCGCCACCATTCGTTTTGCCTGTTCCTGACCTATTATATACTTGTCCAGTTCTGAAACGATTTCTCTGGGCGTGAGTACGCTCATGGTTGCTCCTTGAAAGACATATGATATCAGCGCGCAGTGTGTGGCTGTCCGGGCCGTGAAAAAAGCGGACGGCGGGCAGAGACAGCAGCAGCATGCGTGGCTGATGCCAACTGTAAGCATCTGTCACAGCACAGACAAGGGCAAAAGGGGAAAAGAAAAGGGGATGCGCATGGCGCATCCCCTTGATGAGGCGGTGAACAGGCTTTATTCGGCACTCAGGGAGAGCGTGCGGAAAAACGTCTCACCCCTGCGGTATATCTGGAACATGATGGCTCCGCGCTTTGCGGCGTCGCCTTCAACAATTTTCTGCAGCTGGCCGACGGTGTTCACAGGCTTCAGATTCGCCATCAGGATCACATCGCCGGGCCGCAGATCTGCCATGGCGGCGGGTGAATTTTGCTGGATACCCACCACAAGCAGTCCATTGGTTGATTCGAGACCAAGCTGTCCGGCTTCCTGTTCTGTCATCTGGCGCAGCTTGAGCCCCAGCTGACCTGTGGCGGCATTCTGCTTCTGCTGCGGGGTTTCATCGCGGGCTGCCATTTCTGTTCCTCTCTCGCCCAGCGTGAGAGTGAAGGTCTTTTGCGCACCGTTGCGCACGGCGACCACTGTGGCCTTGTCTCCGGGGGACAGGTCGGCGATGGTGCGCAACAGGTCAGAGGCACCGGAAATCTCATTACGGTTCACTTTGATGATGATATCGCCCGCGCGTATTCCGGCTTTGTCTGCGGGTTCCCCGCTGAGGACATTGCCGATGAGCGCGCCTCTGGTGTTTTTAAGTCCCAGCGCCTTGGCGGTATTTTCGTCAATGTCCTGAATGGTGACGCCTATCCAGCCGCGGGCCACCCGCTTGTTTGTCTTCAGTTCTTCTATGACCCTTCTGGCAAGGTTGCTGGGTACCGCAAATCCAATGCCCTGACCGCTGGCTATGATGGCGGTGTTGATGCCTATCACTTTGCCGTCACTGTTGATGAGGGGGCCGCCGCTGTTGCCTGGGTTGATGGACGCATCAGTCTGAATGAAATCGTCGAATGGACCGGAGCGGATATCGCGGCCCAGCGCGCTGATGATGCCTGCAGTCACCGAGTGGTCAAGACCGAAGGGGTTGCCGATGGCCATAACCCATTCGCCGACCTGAAGTGCGTCGGAATCACCGAACGGCAGGGTGGCAAGCGGCCGGCCTGCATCGATTTTAAGCAGAGCGAGGTCTGTTTCGCTGTCGGTGCCGACAACAGTGGCCTCAAACGTGTCCGGTTCGCCTTTGGCACTTTCCACGTTTACCGAAACTACATCGGCGCCGGCGATCACATGGTTGTTGGTGACAATGTATCCGTCCGGAGAGATGATGAAGCCCGAACCGAGCGAGCGCTGTTTGCGCGGGCGCTGGGGCTGGTTGAAAAACCGCTCGAACTGGTTGAAGAAATCATCAAAAGGCAGACCGTGGGGTCTGTTCTGGAAGAATTCTCTCCATTGTTCGGGAATTTTGTTTTCCACGCTTTTTTCGGTGTTGATGTTGACAACTGCCGGTCCGGCTTTTGCGGACAGTGCGGTGAAATCAGGAACTCCGGCCGCGTGGGCCATGGTTGCGGCCAGCGCGAATACGGTTGTCAGCAACGTGAGCTGAAGGCGTTTGGTGTATCGGTTCATATAAGTTACTCCTTGTAACCTGCCTTGGTTCAAAACTGGAGGCCGTGGCAATACGTAACGATAATAGAGCTTATTTTTGTGTTGTAAACCACCGTGCTGCATATCAGACGCTGTCTGATACGACATATCTGTACAGGAGGCCGTCATGGCGAACGAATCGGCAACGATACCCGTCACCTGCATTGAAGGGTATGACACTATGGACGAGGAAACCGGCGCGTTTCTGGCCGCAGCCGCGGGCAGCGGCGTGCCGCTTGCCCGGCAGGATATTGCAGACATACGAAATGATTATGAACAGAGGCTGAGGACAGGTATTGAGCAGGCTCCGGCCATGGCCGCTGTGGAAGAGCATGCCGTGCCTGTCTTCCGCGGCTCGATTCCGCTGAGGATATACCGTCCGGTTGCTGATAGCTGCCTGCCGGTGATTTTGTTTCTGCACGGTGGTGGGTTTGTTAAGGGAAGCATTGACTCGCATGAAGCCATGTGCCGCGAGCTTGCCTTGCGCAGCGGGCTGGCCGTCGCCGCTGCGGGGTATCGCCTTGCACCGGAGCATCGCTATCCGGTGGCTCAGGACGACTGTATCTGCGCTTTGCACTGGCTGGGCGCCCATGCGGCAGAAGCCGGGGTCAACGGTGGCAGAATGGTGGTCGCGGGCGATAGTGCAGGAGGCCAGCTGGCTGCCGCGCTGGCTGTGTATGCCCGGGATGCGGGGCTGGAGGCGTTGCGGGGGCAGATTCTTTTTTATCCGTGCGTCGATATGGCAAGCAGCGGTGCGTCACACAGTCAGTGTGCTACCGGATTCGGCCTTACGGAAGAGTCTGTCCGCTGGTATTATAACGCCTACCTGCCGCAGGGAATGGCCTGTGATGATCCTGCCGTGTCTCCTCTTTATACGGAGAATCTGCAGGGCGTGGCACCGGCGGCAGTGTTTAATGCTGTTTATGATCCGGTTCGGTCAGACGGCGAACTGTTTGTGCAGCGGCTGCGCGCGGCCGGCGTTTCCGCAAGGCTGGCTCTGTATCCCACGGTGCATGGCTTTGTCAGTACATACACGCGGTTCCATGCAGGCCGCAGGGCGCTGGCTACAGCGGGAGCATTCGCCGCGGAGGTGACAGCAGGGTGATGTGCACAAAAAAAGGGGGCCTGCGGCCCCCTTTGTCATTATCCGTGACGGCTACTTTTTGTTAAGTGCGTCTTTAAGCGCCTGCCCCAGTGTGCCGAACCCGCCGCCCTGCGACGACTTGGGCTGCACGCGGTAGCTTGCAGGTATTTCTGCATCTTCCTGGCGGGCAGCGTCTTTGGTGGTCAGGGTCACTTTGCGTTCCGCAGGATTGATTTCCATGACCGCCAGAGTGACGGTGTCACCGGGTTTGCACCCTGCCAGACCGGACTTGGGAGCTGCACTGATGCGGGACTGAGGCAACAGTCCGGTTATCCCCGGAGCGATGTTAACAAACATCCCGAATTTAGCGCATTTTTCAATCGTACCGGTTACTTCGGTTCCGGGGGCGAACTTTTCGGCGGCGCCGTCCCACGGGTCACCTTCGGCTTCTCTCAGGCTCAGGCTTATCCGCCGTTTGGCGCTGTCGATATCTTTGATTTTTACGGAAACTGTGTCTCCGGGAGTGACCACGTCCTCGGCTTTGAGAATGCGCCTGGTCCACGACATTTCGCTGATGTGCACGAGACCCTCAATACCGGGAAGCACCTCGACAAAAGCCCCGAAGGGGGTGCAGCGCACAACTTTGCCTTCCACCACGGTTCCTGCGGCAAGTCTGTCTGCTACGGTGTTCCAAGGGTCTTCCATCACCTGCTTTGCAGAAAGAGCAATGCGCAGTCCTTTGGCGGTGCTTTCGATTTTAAGCACCTTGGCGCGCAGTGTATCACCTTGGGTGACGGCTTCGTCCGCACTCTGGACACGGGCCCAGCCGAGTTCGGAAATATGAATGAGTCCTTCGACTCCGGGAGCCAGTTCGGCAAATGCACCGAAGTTGGTCAGACGGGTGATGCATACATCAACGACATCCCCTTCATTCAGTGTCTTCATGTACTCTTTGCGGCTTTCTTCCTGCTGAGCCTCAAGCAGTACGCGACGCGAGACAACAACGTTGCGGCCGTTGTTTTCGCAGCGGGTGATCATGAACTGGAAAGTCTGACCGAGGTATTCTTCAGGATTTTCCACAAAGCGGCTGTCGATCTGGCTAACCGGACAGAAGGCCCTGCGCTGCATCACCTCGACATTGAATCCGCCTTTGCACTGGGCGGTGACTTTGCCTTCCACAGGCACGCCGTTTTCAAATGCCTCTGTAAGTGCCATGGCGCTGCCTGCACTGCCCGCAGAGCGGGAAAGGCGTACTTCGCCCTGTGTGATTGCCACTACATACAGGTCGAGTTCATCTCCCACCGCGCAGGTGACATTGCCTTCTTTGTCTTTCAGTTCCTCCGCATCTATCACGCCGTCAACCTTGGATCCGGTGGCGATGAACACACTGCTTTCATCCATGGCCACAACGGAGCCTTTCACTTTTTCTCCTACCCTAAGGGGGGATCCGGCTTCAGGGGAGTACTGGTCAAGAAGGTCAGCGAAGCTGTCACTGCCTGTCTGGTTCTGATCGTCAGTCATAGGTTAGAGCCTCCTAGAAAAATACGCGCCATCCGGCTGCGCTTTCGGGGTATACTCCGCACGACGGCGCTACGCAAGGCGAATCATGTTGCATCGTGCCGTCTGTCGTGGCAAAAGGCATGATATCACTTGTGACGACCAATCCCAGGAGGACAAAATGCAAACTGCAAGTGCAAGACACATTCTTGTGAATACTGAAGAAGCCTGCCTTGAACTGAAAAAACGCATCGAAGCCGGTGAGGCTTTTGCTGATATCGCCCGCGAACATTCCCGCTGCCCGTCCGGCCGCAGGGGCGGAGATCTCGGCAAATTCCGCAAGGGCCAGATGGTACCGGAGTTTGATGAAGTCGTGTTCAGCGGCGATCTGAACGTGGTGCACGGTCCTGTGCGTACCCAGTTCGGTTTTCATCTTCTTGAAATCACAGAGCGTTCAGAATAAAATTTTTGAAACTTCTGTTGATTAAGGGCGCCTGCGGGCGCCTTTTTTTATATCTTTTTCCTGTTATGTCTTTTTTTGGCAAACATGTTCACCTCATTGGGGTTTTATAGTAATGCTACAGACTATGAACCTGTATTCACGCGCTTACGGAGGTGAGGGTCGTGGCTGATTTGAAGATATGGAAAAATGAGGAGCTGCAGAGAATTAAATCTGAAAGTGACAGTATGTTTGACAGGTTATGTTCCGGGCTTGGCCTGCCGTCTGTGTGCAGACCGCTGCTGGAACCTGCGGTTCAGATGACGGAAAACAGTGAAGAAGTGCTGGTGGAAGCGCATCTGCCGGGTATGAAGCCGGAAGATATCGAAATAAGCGTCACCGGTGACATGTTGAGTATGCGCTGTGACCAGCGCAGTTCCTGCGCGTGTACCAGTCAGCGCAGCGTTTACGAAACGCGGTTCCGGCTTCCGTGCAAGGTCAGGACTGATGAAGTGGAAGCGGAGCTGGACAACGACGTGGTGCGTATCCGTATGCCGAAATGCAGAAGACCAGAGCCGCGGCGAATTCCTGTAAAGATAAAGAAAACCGGCGCGTAATGGAGAGTGCAATGACCAGAAAACAGATTCCCGTTGTCCCCGTCGAGCAGTTGCGCTGGACTCTTGACCCGGAGTCCCTGCCTTTTGATTCCACCGAGGAGCTGGATGAGCAGCAACATATTATCGGTCAGCGCCGGGGGGTTGATGCTTTCCGTATGGGAATGGGTATCGAGGCGAAAGGGTACAATATTTTTGTGACCGGTGCTGCCGGTATCGGCAAGCTGGCAATGGTCAAGCGGCTGTTGAAGAATCATACAGCGGAAGACCGTACACCTGATGACTTGTGTTATGTGAATAATTTCAGCAATCCGGATGAGCCGGCGCTGCTGCGCTTTGCCGCGGGAGAAGGACGGCGCTTTAAAGAAGCCGTGCAGCAGTTTTTGGAAGATATCAAACGTGAAGTACCTCAGCTGTTTGAAAGTCAGGAATATATCAACAGCAAGAATGAAATAATTGAGGCGCATGACAGAAAGACACGTGATTTTTTTAAAAACCTTGAAGCACGTGTGCGTGATGCGGGATTTGTGCTGGTCAATATGCAGATGGGGCAGGTGCAGCGCCCCGATATCGTTCCGCTGGTGGACGGAGAGCCGGTTCACCTGATGAAACTTGAGGAAATGGCGGATAAGGGACGTTTTCCTCAGGAAGAGCTGGAAAGCCTGCAGAAAAAATACAAAGAACTGAAAGAAGAGATAGATGCCATCTTTCTTGAAGTGCGGCACCTGCAGAAAGAAGTTAAGAAGAAAAGTGAAGAAGTAGACAAGCTTATGTTCGGCAATGCAGCCGCTGAACTTGCCCAGCCCCTGTATGAATCGTTTAAAGATGAAAAGGTGATCCGTCATCTTGACGCCATGCTGGCTGATATGGCTGAGAATCTGGATACCATACGAATGATAGGTCAGACTCCGCAGGGAATGCCGGGCATGCCTATGATGCCTGTGTCAGCAGAGTCTATCCTTCACCCCTATCAGGCGAATCTGATAGTGGATAATGCAGAGAAAAAAGGGCGTCCGGTTATTGTGGAGTCGTACCCCACATATCGCAACCTTTTCGGGGGCATAGACCGGGTGATGGACCGTAGCGGAGTCTGGCGTACCGATTTTACTAAAATCGCTTCCGGTTCGTTCATCAAAGCCAACGGAGGATATCTTGTTCTCAACCTGATGGACGCGATCATGGAGCCCGGAGTCTGGCAGACCCTCAAACGGGCACTGAAAAATGCAGAGACAGAAATCCAGACGTTTGACCCATGGTATTTTGTTACGACTTCGGGGCTGAAGCCTGAGCCTATAAAAATGGAAGTGAAAGTCGTGGTGCTGGCCACACCGCAGCTATACCACATGCTCCGGAATTACGACCCTGACATGGTAAAGGTTTTTAAAATCAGAGCTGATTTTGATTCCACCATGGAGCGCAGCAGCGAGGCGGTGAATGAAATCGCCCGCCTTATGAAAACATTCGGGCGGGCGCAGAACCTGCTTCCGTTCGACCGTTCTGCCGTGGCCCGGCTGATGGAGGAAGGCGTGCGCTATGCAGGCAGGCAGGAAAAGATTTCAACCTCGTTTCCTGTGTTGCGCGATGTCATGGAAGAATCGAGCCATATTGCCAGACTTGCGGAGTATGCCCGGGTGGAAGCCCGGCATGTGGATGAAGCCATCAAGGCCAGGATAGACCGCGCGAGCCTGATGGAAGAAAAACTGCAGGAAATGATAGACCGCGGCAGTGTGTTTATTGATACGGATGGCGAAGTTGTGGGGCAGGTGAACGGTTTGGCTGTGTATTCGCTGGGTGACTACATGTTTGGTAAGCCTTCGCGCATTACTGCCAACACCTCGATGGGGCGTGAAGGTATTATCAATATCGAGCGCGAGGCGGATCTTTCGGGTGCCATTCACAATAAAGGCATGCTTATTCTGGCAGGTTATCTGCGGCAGAACTTTGCGCAGGACAAGCCCCTCAGTCTGGCGGCTTCCATCGCTTTTGAGCAGTCCTACGGCGGTGTGGACGGGGACTCCGCCTCGTCCACCGAATTGTATGCTCTGTTTTCAAGCCTCAGTGGTGTGCCCATCCGGCAGGGAATAGCTGTGACAGGTTCGGTCAATCAACGTGGCGAAGTGCAGCCCATTGGTGGTGTAAATGAAAAAATCGAAGGTTTTTTCGCCTGTTGTGAAAAGAAAGGTCTGACGGGAACGCAGGGGGTGCTCATACCCAAAGCCAACCTGAAGGACCTTATGCTGCGCGAGCATGTTGTGCGGGCCGTGGCGGAGGGGAAATTTTCCATATGGGCCGTTGACCATGTTGATCATGGCATTGAGGTTCTTACCGGTATGCCTGCTGGTAAGCGGAGCAAGTCCGGAAAGTTCCCGGCCGGCACGGTGTATCATCTGGTAGAAAAGAAACTGACGGCGCTTGCCGAGGGGCTGCGTGCTTTTGGAGACAAGAAAAGTGAAACACGCAGGCAGAAACGTAAAAGTTCATCCGCAGACCAGAAGGATGAATAATTTTCTGCCACGGCGGTCTTGTGCGGGGCGACTGTGAGGTGTCGCGCCATGCTGCGGGACTGAAACTGCATGCCGGCGGCATGGCTTTTACCTGTCAATGTGCGTATGCGAACCCCGTCTGAGAAGGCGGGGTTTTTGTTGGCTATCAATGGGAGAAGGCTGAGTATAAGGCTGATCAGATAATTATAAATTTCACAATATCGGAATATCTCCTTTGCAATAGAGATGCGGGTTAGGCCTGTTTGCTGTTGTGCCCTGCTAACAGGGCGTTGTGCTGGTATGTCCTTCTGTTCACAAACAGCCGATTGAGTAAATGATCAACGTTGCACCTTTTATCTCATTTGATAAGGTGCGGGTGCATTTTGCATCCCTTTGCTGGAGGACAACCATGTTTGAGACGGCCCCTGAAAAAATACGGCTAGCCGTAGTTGTTTATACCCCGGACGGAAAACGGATTGAGGTTGAAGCCGCGGTGGGGGGGCGCCTGTATGTTGATGTTGAAGAAGAAAGCCGGTGTACGGAGCACTTTGCCGTACACTGGGAAGAGCTGCCACAGGAACAGCAGCTTTTGGCGGGGGAGCTTATTGAGGCGGTTACACACCATGTGACTGTTTTCGGCAATAGGTGTGCGCCATGTGTAAAGAAAAAGACGCGGTGAGTGTGTGAAAAATGGTAAGGCCCTTTAAGGGCCTTTTGTTTTTAGGTCTACTTCTGCTCATTGTCTGTACGTACCGGCACGAGTCTCCAGGGCAGATAAAACTCATTGGTGGTCGCTTCCTGATCAATAATATAGCGGATGTTTCTTGTTTTGTAGATTGCCGGCTTTTTCAGGACCCGTTTGTCAAATGAGACAATGCGTACTGCGGGGTCTTTCTGCAGGACCGCCTGCAGTGTGGCATGGCTGAGGGAGTAGCGGCCCCATACAATCCATAAGATCATAAGGATTAACAGCGGAGTGCCGATGACGCCGGTTACAGCGAGCAAGTCTCTGTTGCGGCGGAAGCGCAGAATGAAAATGTGCAGCAGCATGACGGTGATGCCCAGCAGAAGAAAAAAACCATCAAAAAGATGAAATAATTCGTTGTAACTCATTGTGAAGTCCGGATTCTGAGTGTTTCGTGCTGTAAAGGCGGATGCCCGGCTGTCAAAGCCTGCCGCTATCCGCACCTGTGCCGGGGCAGAAATGAGTTGATACCGTATGTGCACAACACAGGCAATTGCTGTGCAGGCATATTTAAAAATACATGAGGCTGTACATAAACGGGCCGACTGATTTCGTTTAGCTGGCTTTCAACAACACTTTATTTTTATAACAAAAAAGGCTGCCTCTTTTCAAAGAAGGCAGCCTTTTCTTTTGATCGTGGTGCGCCCGACAGGAATCGAACCTGTGGCCTACGGCTTAGGAGGCCGTCGCTCTATCCGACTGAGCTACGAGCGCCGGAGATGTTGGGGGATATATGACGAAAGGCGACTTGTCAAGTTTGCTGAAATACCGGCAAGAGCGTAAGCAGGTTCTGCTTCAGGCGAGCGGTTGCTTTAATTGTTAACACAGAGATGTAAAAGAGGCTGTTATGGGCGTTCGGGGACGGCTGGCTCCCAGTCCGACAGGGTATCTTCATATAGGAAACGCATGGGCCTTTCTGATCGCATGGCTTGCCGTGCGGGCTGAGGGGGGAAGTCTTGTTCTGCGCATGGAAGATATCGACCCTGACCGGTCGCGCAGGGAATTTGAGCTTGGAATTGTAGAGGACCTTAAGTGGCTGGGCCTTGACTGGGACGAGGGCCCCGATAGCGGTGGGGCCTTTGGCCCCTACAGGCAGAGTGACAGGCTGGGGTATTACGGTCAGGTGCTTGATGAATTTATCCGCAGCGGTAAAGTGTATCCGTGTTACTGCACCCGTAAGGAACTACGGTCCATGGCGTCTGCTCCGCATCTGGGGGAGCATGTTCCTGTTTATCCGGGAACATGCCGCAACCTTGATGCAGCCGGGCAACGGCACCGTGAAGCTTCCGGGCGGGCACCTGCACAGCGTATGCGCTGTGGGGAGAAGCCGCGGACTTTTGTGGATGCAGTGTACGGCAGGCAGAGATATGTTCCTGCTGAATGGGGCGGGGATTTTCCTGTCCGCCGGTCTGACGGTGTTTATGCATATCAGTTTGCCGTTGTGCTGGATGATGCCGCAATGCAGGTCAATCAGGTCGTCCGCGGGCGTGATATTCTGCATTGTACGCCGCGGCAGCTTGTTATTTATGAGGCCATAGGAGCCGAACCGCCGGCATATATTCATGTACCCCTTGTCCTTGATGCGGAGGGAGAAAGGCTGGCCAAGCGTCACGGTCACTTCGAACTGCGCAGGCTGCGTGAAGCAGGCGTTGCACCGCAGGCGCTTGTCGGTTTTTTAGGGTGGAAAGCCGGTTTGCTGGAAACCTGTGTGCCATGCCCGCCTGACCTGCTTGCGGCCCGCTTCCGGAAAGAGAATCTGCCACATGAGGATATCCGGCTCGATCATGATATCCTTTCGCTGCTTGCCGGTATATCGGAGCAGGGTTCTCTTGCATAGTCTGATGGTTACATGGTAGGCGGGATGTCCGGATATCTGCTCCGGTATTATTGCAAGGAAGGTATGCTATGATTGAAAATGCACAAGCTGTTTTTACTGCTGAAAAAATGGCAGCTCTTTTTCCTGCTGAACGGACCGATGCGTTTTTTGACGCATTGTTCGGCGGAGCGGAAGAGGGAGCTTATACCATCCGGCTGGAGTTTGTTTCCGCCAGTTCCGGCATTCTGGAATTTGCTTTTGTTCTGGAAGAAAAGCCGGGAATGTGTCTTGCCTGCAATCTGACCTATGGTCTGCCTCAGGTTTTTTCACGCCATCCCGTTATCGGTGTTGCCGGAGTTGTGGAACAGATTGCGGCTGCAGCCGGGGTACCTGTACAGGAGTTGCAGTGGGAGCTTGGCAGGACGCGGGAAGAATCAAGAGAGCGGCATTGTATTCCCCTTGTTATAACAAGGCGCAAATAGCCGCCGCGTTTTTATGCGTTACAAGAAAAGGGGGTGCTTTGGGCACCCCCTTTTTTATCATCAGGCTTTGATGCTTCTGGAAATGAATTCCAGCACATCATCATAAAGAGAAGGGGGGGCATAAGGAGTGAGAAGTTTTGTATGGATAGAGCCGACAAGGTTGCAGGTGAGAACCGTGGTAGTTTCGTAGGCGGGCAGAGACTTCAGCGAACCGTCCTCAATGCCGCGGCGGACATGATATTCAAGTTCCCGTGGGACCTGATTGAACTTTTCGTACATTATGTCGCGGTCTGTTTTGGTTTTCATATCGCTGTAGGGTGAGCAGCGTACAAGAACCATGAAGTGCTCGTTTTTGTCGATGGAGAAGTCAAGATACGCGCGACAGAAGTTCATGACGGATTCGTAGCCGTTATTACCCTTGGCACATGCGTCCTGCAGATAGACTATAAATCTGTCCAGCACGTCCAGACCGGCTGCGAGGAACAGCTTTTCTTTGTTGCCGTAGTGGTGTGTCAGTAACCCCAGTGCCACTCCGGCCCGTTCGGAAATTTTTTTGAATGTGGTTTCAGAGTAACCGTACTCCCCGAAGAGTTCCTTCGCTGCCAGCAGCAGCGCGTCTTTTTTTGTCATTGTCATAGCAGTGCCCGTCTTTTTAGGTTGGCAGGGAGGTAAGAACCGCTCCTACGCCCAAGAAGCGCTCTTACTGAACTTCTTCTTCACTCAGGTTGTAATGCTTTATATTACTTGTATTCATCAGTCAATCAGTCATGCTCGCTGACAATGGTTCTCAGAAAAAGAAAAAGGCCTCGTGAGAGGCCTGTGAGGAGCGTTTTCCGGAAACCGGCGCCTGATAATAATTCTGGTTAAGCAGAAAAATTGAGTGAGCACCCGCTTTGTCCTTTAGCGTTGCGGAAGTGCTTCGGGACAGGAAAGCGCTGATTGTTTATTCAACCAAGTTGGTAGATAAAGAGGTAACGCCCGCCTGTCGGCTTGTCAAGGCTTATGATAAAAACTTCACAAGAAAAAAGTGTTCAATCACTCAATGGTTTTCTGAGTGTCTTCAGGCCGGGTGCGCCACCGGGTCAGCGCGTCCTCAATAAAGTCGCATACCTGAGCATGTTCGTTCTTTCCTGTTCCGTGGACGGTTATGGGGTCGCCGAACCGGAATCTGGCCGGAATGGAAGGGCGAATACTTCCGAAATCTTTGCACAGGCTTCCTATGCCCCAGGCCCGGGTATCCAGAGCCACGGGCACCACGGGCACTCCCGCCCGTTTTGCCAGCTTTATGCCTATGGAATTGAAAAGTGTGCGGTCCAGTGTGTAGCTTCTGGTGCTTTGCGGGAAAACGATAATTGAAAGTCCCTGAGCCAGCCGCTGTTCTCCGCCCTCAAGAACTGCTTTCAGATCTTCGCGCGGCGCAGTCCGGGTTACGGTAATGGGGTTGCGGGTCAGCAGTACGTGCTTGAAAAAAGGATACTCAACAAGACTCTGCTTAACGACGAATGTCACGTCTTTGTGAGGCTGGATAATACAGGGCAGAATGAACGTTTCAAGGGTGCTCATGTGGTTGCCGATGAAAACACAAGGCCCCTGAGCTGCTTTGAAAGCTTTAGTGTTTTCTGTGATGACCGAGCCGCCGGCGCGTTCCAGTGCATGGACTATTCTCAGGCTACTGCGGACCCATTGCTGACTGTCATAGCAGTTTTTTTTGCTCAATGCTGCAGCGTGACGCACCGTGAGAGCCATGCGCAGGTAAAAGCTTACATTGGGAAATAACGATGAAAAAACACCGGCCCTGCCTTCCGGTGTCTGATAGTCGTCGGTAAAGTCATGTACATCCGTATTCATGTGTATGCTTCCGGCTGGTATATTTTGCGTAGTTATTTCACACGCAGATAAGAGCGGACACTGCGAACGCCCGGAACACTGCGGGCATGCGCCACTGATCTGGAAATTTCCTGCTGTGTGCCCACAATGCCGAGAAGAACCACATTGCATTGCACGGCTTTCACATCCACGTTGGTAGACCAGATGCGGTCGTCAGCGATCAGCTTGGCATCCACTTTGGCCTGAATTTCAATATTGTCCGTGGTACCGCAGCTGCTGCCGGCTTTTTTGGGCAGCAGGTAATAGGTGACAGAGCGGACTCCATCGGTCTTCCGCGCCAGTTCGATGGCCCGCTGCTTCTGGTAATCGGTTGCATATTCTCCGACAAGATACACATGGCCTTCATAAGATGCCGGGGAAATATCAAGAATTTTTTTGGCATCGTCTTTAAGGTATGCGGCCATGATGTTGGCGGTGATGACTTCATCGTTGTAAATGGTTTTGATGGGGCGTTCATCCACGCTGGCTTTATAAACGGCACAGCCGTTCAGCATGAAGGCGCAATAAGCTACAGCCAGAAACAGCATGATTTTTTTCATTGGTATCTCCATGGTCTGTCAGGAAAGCAGTGCCTGCTGGCGGAAGTTCAGCGCGCCGTCATCAAGCCCTCGTCCTGCGTCGTATATTCCGACAAGTTTTTCCGTGTAGTGAATACTCTTTGTCCGCCTGAAATAACGGAACATGTTGAGATAGTCTGCTTCGTAACCAGTGCCCAGCCAGCCACCGCAGCGCACAGTCACAAGCTCGCGTGAAAGGCAGAGACAGAGCGGGTCGACGTTCCCCTGAAAGAATGGCTCCTTACCTTGTTCGATTACGGGAATCCACGGCTTCGGGTGAGCCCTGCTGATATCGATGCGTGCCACGAGCATCTCTATGTGCGTAAAACATTCGTATACGGCAAATGCCTGTTCTGTCAGAGCATTGTCGTCATCTAGAAACAGCACTTTCGTCCCCTTTGAGGCTTTCAGCAGACCGTTTCTTATGGCGTTTCCGTAGTCGTTATCCGCAGGGAAGTCATAATAGCGGATACTTGAAGAGGTATGCACGCGTCTGCCCTTCACCCCGTCAAAGCCAACCAGCACCTCAATCTGTTCATGCGGCAATGCGGCGTTGTCTGCCGCTGCGAAAACACTGTCTATGGCGTGTGCCAGTGCTGCGGGACGGTCGCCGCGGCTGGGTGTGATAACACTGTAACGTATTGCCGGCATAGTGCTATTTTCCTGTACGGCGGGGCCTGCGCAGGCGGCGCCACCACGCGGCCATCCTTTGTTCATGGCCGTTTTCTCTGGGGTGGTAAAAAGCCCGCTCCTGCAATCCGTCCGGCAGATATGTCTGTTCCACCCAGCCTTCGGGATAGTTGTGCGGGTACAGATACCCTTTGCCGTAGCCCCAGTCTTTCTGGAGCTTGGAGGAAGGATTGCGCAGATGCATGGGCACAGGTTTGGGACCGTTCAGCCGTATCTCTTTCGAGGCATTGAGGTACGCTGCATATGTGCTGTTGCTTTTGGGTGCCAGAGCCAGATAAACGGCGGTTTCCGCCAGCGGAATAAAGCCTTCGGGCATGCCTACAAATTCAACTGCCTGCTGGCAGGATACAGCCATCGGCAAAGCCTGCGGGTCTGCAAGGCCTATGTCTTCCGATGCGGAGAGAATGAGCCGCCGGCAGATAAAACGCGGGTCTTCTCCGCCTTCAAGCAGGCAGGCAAGGTAATAAAGAGCCGCGTCGGGGTCACTTCCGCGGATGGACTTGATGAGCGCTGAAGCAATTTCGTAATGGCTGTCGCCGTCTTTGTCATGACGCATGACCAGCTCTGGCAGAGCAGCTTTAACGGCTTCGGGGGTCTGTTTTTCTTCGGGTAGTCCGGCGACATACTCCACCAGATTAAGCAGTGTGCGGGCATCGCCATGGGCCACCGTGGCAAGCATTTCGCACACATCGTCTTTCAGTGCAGCGCCTTGAGCCTCGGCTCCTCTGCGGGCCAGAGTCAGCAGGTCGCTGTGGGCCAGCGGTTTCAGTCGCAGAACATGCATTCGGGAAAGCAGCTGCCGCGTTACGCTGAAAGAAGGATTTTCCGTTGTGGAGGCAAGCAGTGTGACTTCGCCGCTTTCCAGCACGGGAAGAAAAAAGTCCTGTTGCGCCTTGGAAAATCGGTGCAGTTCGTCCAGCACAAGGATGCGGACTCCCGCCAGAGACTTGCGCAGCTGCTGCAGACCGGCTTCCGGCGCGCTGATACGGATGTATTTTTGGCCGGTGTTGCGGGCAAGCAGCAGTGCTATGGTTGATTTGCCACAGCCCGGAGGGCCGAAAAACAACAGACTGGGCAGACGCGAGGCGTTCATAAGCGCCCGCAGCCTGTCACGCAGGTGTGTTTGTCCGACAAAGCCTTCCAGATCGGCCGGCCGGATTTTTTCCGGCAGGGGCTGCTGTGGTTGTGTCAGGTGTAACAGGGGAATGCTCCGGTTTATCGTTGTTTGCTCCAGAAGTGCAGCCCAAGGCAAAGAAGTGCCGCCGTTTCCCAGCGCAGTATTCTGTTGCCCAGACTGGCGGCTGCAAAGCCGCTTTCTTTCAGCAGGCTGACCTCGTCATCTGCGAAGCCGCCTTCGGGGCCTATTACAAACAGAGTGTCACCTGAACTGCCGAGGGTTTCGCCAGACAGCAACGCTTCTCTGGCTTCTCCTTCCCACAGAATGAATTTACGGTCAAAGCCCTGAGCCAGTTCGACCAGTCCGGTCACCCCCGCGGTCACCGATTTCAGTTCGGGAATCCATGGGTTGACGCATTGCTTTGCACCTGCAACAAGCTGGCTGTGCCAGCTTTCTTTTGTCATGTCAGGCATTTTTGACTGGCTGCGTGCCGCCTGCCACAGCCAGATTCCCGCAGCTTCCAGCTCCACTGCCTTTTCAAAAATCCAGCTGCGCCTTACTGATTTGCCCCAGCCCAGGGCAATATACGCACGCGAATGCGGTTCGGGGTGCATGACAGTTTCTGCAAGCTCCAGCTGCACACTGTTTTTATCCATACCGCGTATTATGAATAAGCCTTCACGGCCTTTGCCGTCCAGAATCCGGCAGGTGTCTCCTGCACGCATCCGCAGCACCTTTATCATATGGTGTGCTTCGGAGCCTCTAAGAGTGCACTGTCTGTCCCATTCGTCCGGTGAAAGAAAAAACGTTCTCATAAGCTCTATGAAAAAAGGCACGGAAAGCCGTGCCTGTAAAAGGTGGAGCCTTCGGAATTCTGTGGTTACAGCTTGATGCGCGCTGTGCCTTTTTTATAAAAAGGCAGGTCGGCTTTTTCAGCTTCAAGCGCCGTACGAGCTGCCTGCACAAGGAATTTCTGCCTGTCTGCATATTCTGCGTTGATATACGCCAGAGCCACAGCGCTGCCCACAGAAGGTGCAAAAGAGCCGCTGGTGACAACGCCCACTTCCCGGCCGTCGGGCAGGGTGACTATATCATTGTGACGGGCGCTGCGCCTTCCGCGGATAATAAGGGGAATGAGCTGCTCTCTGATTTGAGTATCTTTTCCCTTGCCTATGTAAGCCGCTTCTGATTTCAGCATCATGCCGTATCCCGCCTCGGCAGGGGTGTGCGCGGCATCAAGATCCTGACCGTAAAGAGGCAGGCCAACTTCCAGCCGCAGCGTGTCGCGGGCCCCGAGACCGGCGGGCTGCACACGGCTGTCCTGCAGCAGGAGCTCCCAGAGCATCAGGGCTTTTGTCCAGGGCAGATAAAACTCATACCCGAGTTCGCCTGTGTATCCGGTCCGGCTTACAATGACGCAGGCACCGTCCAGTGTCACCTGTTCAAATCCGAAATAGCCCAGTGAACGGAAATCGCGGGCAAAGCATTTTTCCAGTACATTCAATGACTCAGGGCCCTGAAGGTCTATTTTTGCCGTGGCGGAGGAAACGTCGTCCAGCACGGCAGTTGCGGGCATGTGGGACTGTATCCACTCGAAATCGCTTTCAGTGCAGGCACCGTTGACCACCAGCATGTACTCGTCGGTGTTCAGGCAGTAGACGATCAGGTCGTCAAGAATGCCACCTTGTTCGTTGAGCAGAAAGCCGTACCGGCACTTGCCCGGTGCAAGGGTGGCCAGATTGTGGGTGACCACCTGTGACAACGCTTCGCGGGCTCCTTCGCCTTTCAGAAGAAATTCGCCCATATGGCAGATATCGAAAATCGATGCGCCATTGCGGGTGTGCTGGTGTTCGGCAATGATGCCGGAATACTGGATGGGCATATCCCAGCCGGCAAAGGGGGCCATTTTAGCGCCGTGTGCGCGGTGCCATGCTGTAAGCGGGGTGGTGTGCAGTTGGGCCAAGGCATTTCTCCTTGCGGTCATTGCGGCTTGCGCCGCAGGAGTGGTGTGAGGTAGGCGGACGGTTATTCCCGGCGCGAGCGGCGTATGGCTCTGAACTCGTCAATGAGCGCCACCAGTTTGCCGTAAAGGCGTTTTATGTCCCGCCCGTATTCCGTCAGTTCTTCGTCACGTTTTTCAATATAATTTCTGACAAGATAACGGTCGTTCAGCATGGATTCGCCGGTGGCGATGACACTGGCTACCAGCTGGTCAAAGTAGCTGACTATTTCAAATTTGAGGTTGCGCAGCAACTCTACGGCCTCTCGCAGCATGGTGCCGTATGAAATACGCTCGCCCTTATATATTCTGTCCTGAATATCTTCAAGGTAGCGTACTTTGCGCGCCTGCTGGATGTAGCTGTATTTGGACCAGACTTCCTGATACAGTTCGTGCATGCTGCCGAACACCTCGTATCTGTCCGGCGAAAGAAGGTAATTGTCCAGAACTTTTACAACATTGGCATAAAATTCATCACTGTAGCCGATGATTCTGCGCTGATGTTTGGAAAGCCATGCGTACAGGAATTTCAGGCGTTTTTCGTCTGTATCGGTGTTCTCGATGATTTCATTGCGCTTGTAGATTATTCTGCCGGAATACTCACCACGCACAATATCGTTCAGGCGCAGGAACATATTGCTGGTATCTTTAATGATATTGAGATGCGTAAGTGTCTGCCCCGTTACCGGATGGATGACCTCCTGCCTTTCAACCGAAAGAGCACGCTCCTGCCGCACGTTGTCGGCATTGAATTTATGCTGGCGGTACGTAACCTTGAGTATGATGACGCGCCGCTTTTCGTCGACAAAGTATCCGCCTTGTGCCAGGTCGGCTATGGCATCGGTCTGTTCCGGTTCCACGGGAACCAGTGCTATTTTGTCCACAGTGGGGTAGTGCCGCAGGTTCGAACCGTTTTTGATGGTTGTGATGGTTCTGTCGGTCTGTCCCAGCACCCGTACCATGAAGTGTTCACCAAGCTTGTGCAGACGGCGCGCAAAAAGCGCGCTTGAGGTGCGTCGTTCGGACACAATGGGAAAGCCGTACAGTTCCATTAAAAACTGGTAGACGAAAAGGCGGTTGCGTTCGTACAGCTCGTTGTCACCTACGGCAAATTTGCCGATGTGCAGGCCGAACCGCTTGATTTCCGAATCAAGGTCGGAAGGGAATGAGGCATAGACGCCGGCAAGATGATAAAAGCCGAAACTGTCCTGCGCCATGACCTGTCCCCGGTCCATTTCAAGCAGCAGCGGCATGAGTGCGGGGTAGTACTCCAGCTGTGAGACATCAGTCTTGCCGAAGCGTGAGCGAAACTCTTCGTGCAGAGATTTGGGCAGTCTGTTCTGCAGAGTTGTCGTGTTCTGCACAATGATGTTGTTTTCCAGCGGGCATGCCTGTCCTTCGGCTTTGCCGGTCACATCCAGCAGGCTGTGCAGTTTGTCGTACTGGAAAATTTCCTGAAAGTAGTTCATGGGTCTGCCGAAAGCCACCATGCAGAACCCCGGCAGATTTTTATATTCAATGAGATCGCCTTCAAACGAGGGCAGCAGCTCTCTGGAATCGATGAGCGGGTAATCCTGTTGCTCAAAAAAGGGGCGCAGAAGGCAATGGCGTATGTGAACTACGTCAAGGAAGTCTCGCAGCTGGTCAAGGGACGTGACGGAAAGCGGCTCGTCAAACGAGACATCGTCCTTCCACGGGAGGCCGCACTCCCTGAATGAATCTTCCCAGCGTGTAAGCATATGTGCAAAGATGGCGGTATAAATGTGATGAAATACTAAAGCCGCACGTGTGCCGTCAGTCATGTCCGGCTATCTTTTATGTTAGTTTTTTTTCTAAAAATATTCTACAAAAAATTGTTTTTTGAATGATAGTGCCGGTTCCGTGAAGTTTTCACACTGCTGAACGTCTCTTTAAGCGCGTAAGTTTGCAGACCGGCATTGAAAGCCGTCCTGATGTCTTGTAAAGGTAGTTTTGTCCCGACTGTCTCAACGTCCGGTTCGCGCCGGATTTATTCCGGCCCGACTGTCCGGCGGCATGTATCGGTCACTAATTCTATGAGCACTAATTCCTGCTATCAGCATATTCTCGGCATCATCAGCAGCGTTTTTGATGCGTACTCCTCCGTGCTTTTTCTTCCGGAAGGAAGCGGAGAAGCATATTCCGTCGCTGCCAGATTCAGCCTGGGTGACAAGATAAACCCCGCCTGCACCATCATGCCCGGGCAGGGGCTTGTGGGCTGGATACTGCGGAACCAGCAGCCCATGCTGGTGAACAATTTTGATCAGCGGCAGTGTTTCCTTGGCTATTACATGCAGAACGAGGAATCCAAGATCAAGGCGTTCATGGGGTATCCGCTGGGCAAGGGCATGGGAGCGATCTGTCTTGACAGCAAGCGGCAGTACTCTTTTTCCGACAAGGATCAGAAAATTCTTCAGCTGTTCGGAGAACTGATTGTCGACATGAAGGACAGCTCCTGCGCCATTGAAGAAAAAGCGAGTGTTTCATCTTATTACAACGCCCTGCAGCTTCTTTACGAGCTGCGCAAGCGTGTGACCCGCTGGAAGCCTTTTCTCGCGCAGTTTCTGTCCATAGTTGCGGAAACAGCCCGCTTCAGCCACGCGTATTTCTGTGTTCTTGACGAAAAAGCGGGAACATATTTTGTGGAAGGGCAGACCAGACCTTTTGAGAATGCCCATGCAGCAAGCGAGCTGCCGCTGGGTGCCGGTCTTATCGGCTGGGTATTTAAAAACGGCACGCCTGTGATAACGGACAGCAACGCATCCGGGTCTCAGGTGGCGCCGCTGTTTGGCAAAGATGCTGTGACACCTCAGTTTCACAGTGTTATCTGTCTGCCTATGCATGTTCATAAAAGAACGCGGGGCGTACTGTGTCTGGCGCACGAAACGCCTAGAAAAGTTTCAGACGAAGTCAGGATTTTTTCTCAAATGGCCGCCGGGCATCTGGCATTGTTTCTTGAAAATCTGTATCTGAGAAGCCAGCTGCACGATCTGGAAAACGAGCTCGGTCAGCAGCGTGCGGCCGGTTCCGGAGCACGCGAACCTTCTGATACCACCACCTCCGGGGATATATAATGTTTGGAAAACTTTTCGGGTTCCTGGGCAAGGACCTGGCCATGGATCTGGGCACGGCCAACACGCTGCTGTATACCAGAACCGAGGGCATAGTTCTTAACGAGCCTTCTGTGGTTGCCATAGACCAGCAGCGCAACACCGTGCTGGCTGTGGGTAAGGAGGCCAAGGAGTTCCTTGGCAGAACTCCGCAGCGTATCAGGGCCATCCGTCCCATGAAGGACGGAGTCATCGCTGATTTCGAAGTGACCAAGCAGATGATAGCGTATTTCGTCCGCAAGGTTATTTCCGGGATGAGCATGGCCAAGCCCAGAATTGTCATCTGCGTGCCCACGGGGATAACGCAGGTGGAAAAGCGTGCGGTTATCGAATCTGCCCAGCAGGCAGGTGCACGCGATGTCAAGCTGATAGAAGAACCCATGGCGGCGGCCATAGGCGCTGATATGCCCATTAACGAGCCGTTTGGCAGCATGGTTGTTGATATCGGCGGCGGCACCACTGAAGTGGCGGTTATTTCACTTTCCGCCATAGCATATGCAGAATCAGTGCGCGTCGCCGGCGATGCCATGAACCAGGCTGTGCAGCGGTTTATGCAGGAACGTTTCCAGCTGCTTATCGGCGAGAATATGTCCGAACGGATAAAGATGACCGTGGGCTCGGCCTTTGAATTGCCCGAACCGCTTTCCATGAGTGTATCCGGTAAAGATATGGTTACCGGCACTCCTAAAGCGGTGGAGGTGACTGACTCTGAAATCCGTGAGGCACTGCAGGACCCCGTGAAAGCTATAGTCATGGCCGTCCGCAAGGCTCTTGAAAAAACTCCGCCTGAGCTTGCAGGCGACATTGTGACACACGGTATTCTTCTGGCGGGAGGCGGTGCCCTGCTCAAGGGGCTTGACCGCCTGATCACGGCAGAGACGGGACTGAAGGTCACCATAGATTCCGAGCCTCTTACCACGGTTGTGCGGGGCACGGGCAGAACTCTGGATGATAAGAAATTTTACAGCAGAGTTTATGTTAACTAGCCTTGAATTATAACAAGATGAAGCGGCTGAAAGGCCGCTTTTTTTACGGGGCGCAGATGCAGCAGACAGAAGAATTATGTGCAGCGGCAAAAAATGCGGTGCGTGAGGCGGGCGGCATTATACTGGAACACTGGCATAAGCCCCGCACGATCAGGTTCAAAGGCAGGATCGATCTGGTGACAGCCACTGACCTCGCTGTGGAAGAGTTTCTGCGCAATGCGCTGAAACGCATTCTTCCCGATGCCGTTTTTCTGGGTGAAGAGACTTCTCCCGACGCTTCTCTGGGCAAATGGACATGGATTCTGGATCCGGTGGACGGGACGACAAATTTTGCCCACGGGCTGCCTTTTGTAGCCACGTCACTGGGGCTGTGGCACGACGGAAAGGTTGTGGCGGGCATCGTGAATAACCCTGTGATGGGCGAATGCTTCTGGGCCGTGCGGGGCGCAGGGGCCTGGCGGCAGTGCGGCGGTTCAGATGCCGCTCCTGTGCGGCTGGGGGTTACAACCACCGGTTCTCTGGCTGATGCGCTGGTGGCCACCGGTTTTCCTTATTCGGTGGCGGAAGAAAGCGGGGATGTGCTGGCATGGCTGAAAAACAGCCTTGAACAATGCAGAGGTGTGCGCCGTTATGGTGCCGCTGCGCTTGATCTTGCCTATCTGGCTGCCGGCCATTACGATATTTTTTATGAGCGCGGACTGAAACCGTGGGACACCGCTGCCGGCTGGCTTCTGGTGGAGGAAGCGGGCGGGCGTGTCACTGCTTTTGACGGCCGGAGTGCATATGCGTTTGATCCGCTGGGCATTCTGGCTACCAACGGGGTGCTGCACGGGGCCGCTGCCGGCCTGCTGGCGGTATAGTGGTGTTCATGCAGACCGTCGGAACAGAAAACCGTTGGTGTACGCCCAGTGGACAGCCGGAGTGAGCATTTCGCCGAAGTGGGTGACAGTAGCATCGAGATCATCCGCACTGATGAACATTCCCTCGGCAACTTCTGCCGGGTTGGGAGAAGGGACGGCTGAAATGCGTCCTGTTGTGAACAGGGTGGTGAACGCATGGCCGGTTTCGGCGCAGGCTGCGACTCTGCAGAGCTCTTTGATGCTGACCGGCTCAACGCCCAACTCTTCGCGCAGTTCACGTACGGCTGCGTCCATGGCGGCTTCGCCGGCCTGCACATGTCCTGTGGCGGAAAGATCCCATCTGCCGGGGTAGACCGTCTTGGAGGCGGCGCGCTTTTGCAGGTACAGTCTGCCTTGCAGGTCGTAAAGCAGCACAAGGATGATTTTATGGTTAAGCCCTTGCCGATGGACCGATTCTGCTGGCATAACCAGCAGAGGGCGTCCCAGAGCGTCCACTACTTCCACAAGGTGCATGGTGCCGGCGTCTGGTGAATTGCCGGTTTTTTTTTCTGTTTTTCGCATGTTGTATCACGCAGGGATTTATGGCTGCCGGTTGTGTTTTTTATCGTCTTTCGGCTGAAGACAGTGCCGAAATTGTAGCTCTGGAAAAAATGTGCTTTGCCACGCCGTGGACAAAAGAGCAGTTTGAGCTGGCTTTTACGCAGAATGTGTTTGCCGTGTTCGGCCTGAGGCTGTCGGAGACGCTGGTGGCATATATTGCTATCTATCATGCCGCGGGTGAGCTGGAAATTCTGAACATAGCGACTCACCCGGCCCACCGCCGCAACGGCTATGCTTGTAAGCTGCTGTCAATGATGTTGCAAGTGGCTGCAAGGATGGGCATAGAAAAAGCAATCCTGGAAGTGCGGCGGAGTAATCTGCCTGCCATTCGGCTTTATGAGCGGCTGGGGTTTGAACCGGCTGGAGTGCGTAAAGGGTATTATCAGGATACCGGCGAAGATGCTCTGGTTTACACGCGGCAGGTTCCGCCGCACAACGCGGAAAAACAAAGTCCGGAACTTTAGGAGATCAGACTATGAAAAAACTGATGGCTGCAAACTGGAAAATGTATAAGACCGCGCAGGAAGCTGCGCTTACCGCCGGAGAACTTGTAAAAGCTGTGGGGACAGTGCCGGATGACCGTGAGGTGCTTGTTTTTCCGCCTTTTGTGGGGCTTGCACAGGTTGCTCAGGCTTTTTCCGGTGTTGCCGGTTTTTATTGCGGAGCTCAAAATGTCTATCCCGCAGATGAAGGAGCGTTTACCGGCGAAATATCGCCGGGGATGATCGCGTCTACAGGTGCCGCGTGGGCGTTGACCGGACATTCGGAGCGCCGGAGCGTTCTGGGTGAAAGCAGTGCCTTTGTGGGGCAGAAGACCGCATTTTGTCTGGAAAAAGGCCTGAATGTGGTGCTGTGCATCGGCGAAACGCTGGAAGAACGTGAAGGCGGGCAGCTGGAAAAGGTGCTTCGCGGACAGCTTTCCGAGGGGCTGTCCGGTGTGCCGGCCGGTATTGCTCCTGAACGGCTGGCTATAGCTTATGAACCTGTCTGGGCCATAGGTACAGGCAAAGTTGCCGGTACCGCCGAAATTGCCGCAACCCACGCTGTGGTGCGCGATATGCTGCGCGAATTGTTGCCCGCAGCGGCTGATTCCATGCGTATTCTGTACGGTGGCAGCGTAAAGCCCGACAATGCGGCCGCTATCATTTCTCTTGACAATGTGGACGGAGTCTTGGTAGGTGGCGCTTCTTTACAGGCTGAAAGCTTCAGCCGGATAATTCTTGCCTGATTTCCGCCGGTGCGGAATCGCATATAGCTCCGAGGAGGAACAAGAACCGTGCAAACTGTGATTCTCACTCTCCACATCGTCGCTTGTATCGTGTTGACGGTGCTTGTATTGCTTCAGTCCGGCAAGGAAGGAATGGGCGTCATTTTCGGTGGCGGCAGTTCTTCCATGTTCGGCGGGGCGGGTGCCGGCGGCATGCTGGCAAAGCTGACTGCCGTTGTTGCCGCCCTTTTTATTGTCACGTCTCTGAGCTATAACTACATCAGCGGTGCCAGCCACCGTGCAGAGTCGAGCATAATCGACGTGCAGGTTGAAAAACCCAAGCAGGCTCCGGTAACTATCGAAGAACCTGCTGAAAAGCCTGCTGCTTCCGATCAGTAGATATTTGCCGAGGTGGTGGAACTGGTAGACACGCTATCTTGAGGGGGTAGTGGATTACGTCCGTGCGGGTTCGAGTCCCGCCCTCGGCACCATTGAGCGGAAAAGCGTTGCGGCGGAAAGCTGCAGCGCTTTTTTTGTACACGCGTTATGTTTTCAGCGTTACGGAGAAGGTATGGCCCCTAAATTGTCAATAGTGATTCCGGCTTATAATATGGAACGCTGGTTGCCGGTGGCGCTGGAGTCGTGTCTGTGGCAGACAGAAAGCGATATTGAAGTCATTGTCGTCAATGACGGTTCCGCTGACAGGACTCTTGATGTTGCAGGCATATATGCCGAGGCGGACAGCCGGGTAAAGGTTTTTGATCAGGAAAACAGGGGCGCCGGAGTCACGCGTGAAGTCGGTCAGCAGCATGCACGCGGCGACTATCTGCTGTGGCTTGATGCCGATGACTTTCTGGACAGAGATGCCGCGCAGAAAATGCTTGCCGTTGCCTATCGTGACGATGTGGACATGGTGTGCGGCAACGCGGTGGTTTTTTCCGAAAAAACGTTTAATACCCGCAGGTATTTTTATCTTCCGGAGGCTTCCGGCATTACGTTTGACGACCCTGCATACTGGAAGAGCAAGGTTCTCTGGCGCTGGATTTTCAGAACAAATTTCCTGCGCCGTATAGGCCTTACCCATCCTGCATTCAAGCTCGGTCAGGATGTATGCAGTATGTATCAGGCTCTGACTTCTGTGAACAGATTTTCTCAGTGCGGCCATTTCATGTACTATTTCCGTCAGGATCACAAACGGACATCCATGGCGTTACCCCTTGAAGTGGATCATCAGATAGCCCATTTCATAGAGGTCAAACGCATCCTGCTTGATGCCGGTGCGGTAAAGCCGCTTGTGAAGTATCTTAATGAAAATCTGTTCAGAGATATAAAAAAGCTGGCTCCGCGGATGACAGGCGAGGATGCTGTCTGGCGGGAGCGGTGTGTGAGTCATTGTCTGACCCTGTTTGAAAGCCTTGATCCTGCATGGTTCCGCTCGGATTTTCTTGCTCCGCAGCTTAAGGAGCAGACGGCCTTTCTGCCGCTGGTAGATGCTTTTATCAGCAAGGATATGCAGGAGATAGAGGCTCAGCTGGATATCTGGAAAGCTAAAGGACTGAAGCGGAAAGCAGCCGACAAGGAAAACAGCTTTCACACACTGCGGCGGCGCATCAAGGCTCTCTGCACGCTCCGTTCTTTGAAAACCAGATTTCTTTTGCGCAGCCTTGAGCGGCGAGCCCGCCGCAGGCTGTCAGAGCAGGGAATACCCTGGTAACTCCCGGTAATGCTTCCATGAATTCTGCAACCATAGTTCAGTCGTGCCGCATCATCAGCTAAAGGGTGCCGTGTGACATGTCAGGAGGGGCTTCGGCCCCTCTTTTTTTGTTCACATATAGCCATGTCTTTTCTTTTGGCGTAGTTGGTATTGAGTAGTTTTGCTGAAGAACCATTGCGTGGAGAATGTTTTCTTATGGCCAGAGTTGATCTGCAGCATGACGGCGCGGGACGCTGTGTGATTGTTTTTCAGGGCAGATGGACGCTGCACGACACTGTCCCTTCTGTCGGAAAGCTCGCGCTCCGGCTGGAAAGTGATTGCCGCGGAGGGGCTGTTTCGTTTTCATGTGCCGGACTGACGGCATGGGACAGCCGCTTTCTCACATTTTGCCGTTCTGTGCTGGAAACGCTTGAAGGCCGCGGTATTGCGTATGACACATCCGGGTTGCCCGACGGTGTGCTGCGGTTGCTCTCACTGGCGGCGCAGGTTCCTGAAAGAGAAGGCGCAGCCGTCAGCAGAAAATCGCCGTTATCGGCCAGAATGGGCGAAGCGTTGCATGCCGCGTTTGCCGGTACGATTTCGGTCATGGAGTTCATCGGTGATGTAACTCTTTCCGTTTTACGGATGTGCATCGGAAGAGCAGTGTTCCGCTGGTCTGATACTTTTGCATTACTCCGGTTTTGCGGTGCGCAGTCGCTGCCGATTGTCTCGCTTATCAGCATGCTGGCCGGGTTGATTTTTGCCTTTGTGGGCGCGGTGCAGCTTAAGATGTTCGGTGCGGAGATTTATGTGGCGAGCCTTGTGGGGATTGCCATGCTGCGTGTCATGGGTGCAGTGATGACCGCTATTATTGTGTCCGGACGCGTCGGGGCTGCATTTGCGGCCGAGCTGGGAACCATGCAGGTCAACGAGGAGATCGACGCCTTTTCCACATTCGGAATTTCTCCGCTGGATTTTCTTGTTCTGCCGCGGATGCTGGCTCTGGTACTCATGATGCCGTTGCTGTGCGTGTATGCCAATCTTATGGGTATCGTGGGGGGGGCGGCCGTGGGCTGGCTGATGCTGGACATCAATCTGCACCAGTATTTCAATATGACGTGGCAGACGGTTTCTTTAACCCACTTCGGGGTAGGTATTGCGCATAGTGTGGTTTTTGGTTTTGTTGTTGCCGTGTGCAGTTGCTATATGGGGATACACTGTGGAAGGAGTGCTTCTGCTGTGGGCAAGGCGACAACGTCTGCTGTTGTGTCAAGCATAGTCAGTATCGTTGTCGCTACTGCTGTTATAACGTTTCTGTGTAATATTCTCGGGATATAATCTATGAACACAGATTCAGAACACCTTGGTGTACGCGGGCTTAAAGTGGCCTATGGTGATTTTGTTCTGATGCGGGATGTGTCCTTCAGCATCAGGCGGGGGGATATTTTTGTCATTATGGGGGGCAGCGGTTGCGGCAAGAGTACTCTTCTTAAGGTTCTTGTGGGGTTGAAAAGCCCTGCTGAAGGACAGGTGCTGTATGAGGGGCAAAGCCTGTGGCAGGCTGATGCCGGCGCACGGCGCGACATGCTGCGCAAAACCGGCATGCTGTACCAGAGCGGCGCATTGTGGAGCTCGCTTTCTCTGGCTGAAAACGTTGCTTTGCCGCTGGAACAGTATACTTCCTTGAATAAAAAGGAAATCCGCGAGCTTGCTGAATTCAAGCTTGCACTGGTGGGATTAGCAGGATTTGCTGACTTTTACCCTTCTGAAATCAGCGGCGGAATGCGCAAGCGGGCCGGATTGGCCAGAGCCATGGCTCTTGACCCTGAAATCCTCTTTTTTGACGAGCCTTCAGCCGGTCTGGATCCGGTCAGCGCGTACCTGCTGGATGAACTGATACTGGAAATCCGCGAATCATTGGATGCCACTGTTGTCCTTGTGACACACGAATTGCCCAGTATTTTTGCCATTGGCACTAATTCCATTTTTCTGGATGTGAGCAGGCGTACAATGACTGCTTCCGGAAATCCCAAAACATTATTAAATACTTCTGATGATCCGGCATTGATCAGGTTCCTGACCCGCGGTCAGGGACATGTGCAGGAGGTACGGTGAGCAGGTTTAAAAATTCTTTTGTGGTGGGAGTGTTTGTCTCCGGCGCATTGATTGTTGCAGTGGCTTCTGTGGCATTGTTCGGTTCGGGGCGTTTTTTTACCGAAACCGTGCAGTGTGTCATGTTTTTCAAGGGAAGCGTTAAAGGGCTGACCATAGGTTCTCCCGTGATGTTCCGCGGAGTGAAAGTGGGATCAGTTTCCAGTATTTCCATTTATACCGATCCGGAAGCTCTGGAGTTTACCATACCGGTGGTTGTGGATTTTGATACCAGGCAGATGGTGGTTTCTTCCAGTGCAGTCACGTCGGGCGAAGCTTCTCTTGAACAGATGCTGGGCGTTGGAGAGCAGGGAGTGTTAGACCGGCTGATTGGCAACGGGCTGCGGGCGCGCCTTGACCTGCAAAGCTTTGTGACCGGTCAGCTTGTCATCACGCTGGATTTTTATCCCGATACCAGACCTGTCCTGCATGAAAGGGCGCGGCTGCCTGAAATTCCCACTATATCATCAGCCATGGAAGAGGTTGCCAGAACGCTTGAGCAGATTCCCGTCAAAGAGCTTGCAGGACGGTTTGCGAACACGCTGCAGGCTGTGGACAGGTTGGTCAGCAGACCTGAAACACAGGCCTTGCCCGCGGAGCTTCTTGCCCTTGCGCAGGAGGCCCGTCTGGCTGTGTCGGCTGCAGAAAGACTGATGCGGGACACGCATGCGGCTGTGGAGCCGCTTGGTAAGAAGTCGCAAGATGTGCTCGGCAGATACGGTTCACTGGCGGATACTCTGAAGTCACAGACCGAGGAAACGGCGGTTGCCATGCGCGCTTCGCTGGATGCACTGGAGGCCGCTGCCCGGCGTTCGGAAAAAGCGATGGAAGGTGTGGAGGCGCTTACAGCCCCTGATGCTGCCATCGTGCGTGATATGCGGGAAGCGTTGAGAGAGCTTACAGGCGCAGCCCGTTCGTTGCGGGTGTGGGCTGATTATCTTGAGCGGCATCCGGAAGCCCTGATCCGGGGCAAAGGTGAGTACAGGAGGTAGCATGCGTATGAGTGTCTGTTCCGGAGTTTTGCGGGCTTTGCTATGTCTGCTGTTTGCTGCAGGTTTGCTGACAGGTTGTGCGGGAAAAAGCGCCCCCACGAGATTTTATCTGCTTCCTGCTGATGACGTGCTGCCGGCCGCGGTACCGCAGGAAACCCGCGCAGTGCTGTGGCTGGAAAAGGTCGAAATTCCGCCGTATCTGGATCGTCCGAATATCGTTGTACGCGGAGATGCAGGCCGGATCTATCTTGCAGAGTTTGATTACTGGGCTGAGCCGCTGCGTGATTCCATCTCGCGCATGTTGGCCAGAAAACTTGCCAGAGATACGAACCGTGCTGTTGTCACAGAAAGTTATGCAGCCGGTGAAGACCGGGTGAAGATTGTCATTTTGCGTTTGGATGCTTCGACAGACGGTGATGTGACAATGGAAGCCATGTGGCGGCTGGACAGCGGTGCGGATACCGGGGAGTGGCACTACTTTGTGAACAGGCTTTCTGCGCAACAGAATAATTACAGCGGATATGTGCAGGCTCACAGCCGCCTGCTGGCTTTGCTGGCAGAAGACATCGCGCGCAACGTGCCTGCCATCTGACTCGTTCGTTCTTTTGCCATGTGCATAAAAGCCCGCCGACACCACACCGGCGGGCTTTTATGTTCGGGGAATGGACAGCATGCGCAGTCAGCCATTGCTGCGGAGCAGTGCGTGTTAACTTTTATTAACACCACAGCCGCAGCTATTTGAGCTGATTGATATCCAGCTTGTTGCCGCAGCAGGGACAACGGGCAAGCAGGGCAGAAGAGTCTTCATCTTCGCAATTGAAGAACACGCTGCTCCATGAGTTGAAAAGGTAGCAAACCCAGACTGCTGTTCCGCAAGTGCAGAATCGTTTTTGCATGGCGGTCTCCTTGTTGCAAAAAGTGAACATGTTTTTGTAAAATAAAGGGCGGCGGGCCGCCCGTATATATATTGTCCTGTCAGCGGTACTCTCTGCTTATCCAGATGACTTTGCCAATCACCCTGACAGTTTCAATCTCATCGCCCTGAAGAAGCACCGGAGAATATGACGGGTTTTCGCTGAGCAGTACCAGACCTTCGGGGGCACTTTGTACACGCTTCACAAGTACCGAGTCATCCACGCCCATGGCGAAAATGGCTCCGTTGCGCAATGTCTGGTTTCCCTGATCAACAAGCACAGTATCACCTGCAAATATTTCCGGTTCCATACTGTCTCCCACCACATCCATCAGTACCATGTCTGCGGGATTTCCTTTACGGCGCAACCATGTACTGTGGAACAGATGCTCTCCGGTCGCAGTGGCGCCCACTTCAAGCGAGCCGCCCCCCGCAGATAGTTTTGCCTCCACTTTAGGTACGGGAATGAAAATTCCGTCCGGCATGTCGGAAGCGGCAGTGCGGAGCGCATGGCTGCCAGAGCCTGATTCCAGCCAGTCAGGGGACAGTGCAAACATGCGTGCGATTTTCAGTACCCACTTCTCAGGCACTTTTTCACGCTGTTTGGCCTGTGAAACGGCGGACCTGTTAACCCCCAGCGCCCTGGCCAGCGCTTGTTGGGTGTTTATTTCGGTCGATTCTTTCACGCGCCGGAAGAATGTATCAAAAGACAGCTTCTCCATGGTGTCCTTGTTGCTTTGCTGTTTGGTGTTCACTTTTGTAAACGCACGCTCCAAAGATGTCAACGGTCAGAGCGCATAAAGTTAATTTTTGTTAACGTGTGCAGATTGCTATTTAGCGCCAAGCCGCTTCGCGTACGGAGTATAATCTTTTATTTCAGGAATATACTCTCCGGTCATAAACGGGCTGGTAATAAGGAAGTCCGCTGTGGAGCGATTGTAGGCTGCAGGGATGTTATACAGCACTGCCAGTCGCAGCAGTGCTTTGATGTCAACATCATGAGGATGGGGTGCCATGGGGTCGATGAGAAAGAAAAGCATATCCAGCCTGCCTTCGGCAATCATGGAACCCAGTTGCTGGTCTCCGCCCAGCGGGCCGCTTTTCATGGGGGTTATGGTCAGGTCGCCGAAGCGCTGACGCAACAGCCCGCCAGTGGTGCCGGTGGCAAATATCCTGTGCGGAATAAGAGCCTGCAGGTTGTGCTGCACCCAGTCCAGCAGGTCTTCTTTGCGTTCGTCATGCGCCACCATGCCGATGTTACGCTGGCCTTTCATAGTGTCTCCGCTTTTAAGAACGTGTTTCTTCAGGCGCAATGAGGTCCTCATAGGTCTCTCTGCGCCTGATGAGGTGAGCAGTATCACCCCGCACCAGAACTTCAGCGGCACGAGGCCGCGAGTTATACTGCGAGCTCATGGTGAACCCGTATGCTCCGGCGGAGAACACCGCCAGCAGTTCGCGCGGTTCTACCGCAGGCATGAGCCTGTCGCGTGCCAGAAAATCGCCCGATTCACAGATGGGGCCCACAACATCCACCGTGTGTTTTGCCCTGCCTCTGGGGCTGACTTCGGCAATATGATGGTGTGACTGGTACAGAGAAGGTCTGATAAGATCGTTCATGGCGGCATCGACAATGACAAATTCTTTGGTAGCGGTTTTTTTGGTGTACTGGACTTTGGTGACCAGAATGCCCGCGTTGCCTGCAATGACCCTTCCGGGTTCCAGTATCAATGTGATGCCAAGTCCCGAAAGCATATCAGTAAGCAGCTTGCCGAATTCCTGCGGATGAGGCGGTTCTTCGGTGTCATACGGTATTCCCAGTCCTCCGCCCAGATCTATGTAGTCAATGCACAGTCCTGCAGAGCACAGCTTTTCCCGGAAAAGAAGTATCTTTTCGACAGCTTCTCTGAATGGTGACAGACTGGTCAGCTGTGAACCTATATGGCAATCAATACCCATAGGTGTGATGGCGGGCAGTTCCATGGCACGCATATAAGCCGCATAGGACTGTTCCATGTCCAGACCGAATTTGTTTTCTTTCAGTCCGGTGGATATGTACGGGTGGGTATGCGGGTCCACATCGGGGTTGATGCGCAGAGCTACGTTGGCTGTGTGACCCGTCTGGTTGGCCACTTCGCTTATTTTTTCCAGCTCTCCCATGGATTCCACATTGAACATCAGGATGCCAGCTTCCAGTGCCTGCAGAATTTCAGTGCGTGTTTTTCCTACTCCGCTGTAAACGATTTTGGCCGGCTGAATACCTGCCCGCAACGCTCTGAAAAGCTCCCCGCCCGATACAATGTCCATGCCTGCGCCCATTTTGCCGAGAAAGCGCAGAATGTGCATGTTGGAGCATGCTTTCACCGAATAGCAGGTGAGGTGGGGCAGCGCACCGAATGCTGAATCAAACGCTGTGAAATGGCGCTGAAAAGTCGCTTTGGAGTATATGTACAAAGGAGTTCCGTATGTGGCCACAAGTTCCTGAACAGCTACATTTTCCACAAAGAGTTCATTGTCGCGGTATGTGAAATGATGCATGGAAACTCCTTTTGATCTGCGGCTAGCGCAAAGTCATCATCTTGATGGTGCTCAGCCCGTACGGGGCGTTGCGGTGGGTGCTTCTGGCCACAAATCTCCAGCGGTAGCTTGCCGCGTCATCGTCAACGCAGATAGTCTGCATGAACTCTGTGGATTCGCCCTGCAGGCCCAGCATACCGGCAGAGTATGTCCGGCGCATGGTGGGCTTGAAAGGACAACTGGGGCAGTTTGCATCTTCCGCAACAGCTTCCAGTTCTATAACCACGGAATCAAGCTGCAGCATGTCACCCTGCAGTGAGCCGGAAAAACCTATGCAACCGTCCCCTGCGGGAACAGCCTGTGCGGTAACCCATGTGAATGTGCCGGGCTTGTCCATAGGCAGCGGCGGCCCTTTTTTGCCGCAACCGGTGGCCGAAAAGGCAAGGGTCAGCAGGGCGCAAAGGCAGAGCAGCCTTCTGCACACAGTCCGTGCGTGTGTGGTTCTGCGTTCAGCGTTCATTTTTTCCGGCTCCCCATAAAGTTTTCCATTCCGTCAGGACGGTAAGGGCTTCCAGTGGTGTCAGGTTGTCCGTGTCAAGGTCACGCAGGGCGGTAAGCACGGGAGGCTCAGGCGGCGTGACGGTCTGAGGTGGTTCTGCACTTGCTGTTGATGGCGGTTCGGGCATACCCGGCAGCAGCGGCTGGGCTTCGTGGTATGATGCCGGGCGTCTGGTTCCGTCAGCTTTGCTTTTCTGCTCCAGCAACTCCAGAATCTGTCGGGCACGTTGCACCACGTTTTGCGGTACTCCGGCCAGCTTTGCCACCTCTACACCATAGCTGCGGTCGGAAGGACCGGGCACCAGCCGGCGCAGAAAGACAATCTCGCCTCCCCATTCCTTTATGGCGATGTTCATGTTGTGCACGCCGGGAATGGTTCCCTCCAGCGACGTCAGCTCGTGGTAATGGGTGGCAAACAGCGTGCGTATGCCGGCCTGCTGTTTTTTCATAAGTTCTTCAACTACAGCCCACGCCAGAGCCAGTCCGTCAAAGGTTGATGTGCCGCGGCCGATTTCATCAAGTATGACCAGACTGCGCCTGGTGGCCTGCCGCAGAATACGGGCTGTCTCCATCATTTCAACCATGAATGTGGACTGCCCCTGCGCCAGATTGTCCGAAGCCCCCACACGCGAAAAAATACGGTCGCACAGCCCTATGCGCGCCTCCCGTGCAGGAACAAAAGAACCTATCTGGGCAAGAATGCAGATAATCGCAGCCTGTCTCAGGACTGTGGACTTGCCGGCCATGTTGGGGCCGGTAATCAGCAGCAGGCGGCGCTGGTCATCTATGCGCAGATCGTTGGGGATGAATCCCGCAGGTCCCTGTACGGCTTCCACCACAGGATGGCGTCCTTCGCGGATGACAATATCCTGCCCGTCATGCAGAACCGGGCGCACCCAGTTCCAGTGCCGGGCGGCTTCCGCCAGTCCCTGCCAGTGGTCAAGGGTGGCCAGCAGATCCGCCATGAAAAGCACTCTCGGTCGGGCCTGGGCACATGCTCGCGCAGTTGCTGAAACAGCTTCAGTTCCATGGTCTTGCGCTTGTCGGCTGCTGAAAACAGCTTTTCTTCCAGCTCCTTGAGGCGCTCTGATGTATACCGTTCGGCGTTGGCCAGCGTCTGACGGCGAACAAAGGTGTCGGGCAGTTCTTCCGAAACAGACTTCGGTACTTCAAAATAATAACCGAACACTCTGTTATTGCCGAGTTTTATTTTGCTGATGCCTGTGGTCTGCTGCACCTCTGCAAGCAGGTCATGTAATTTCGAGGCTCCGTGTTCGGAGAGATCCATCAGCTCGTCCAGAGCGGGGTGGAATCCCTGACGGAACAGTCCGCCTTCCGTGATGACGTGGGGCGGGTTGTCTACCAGCGCTTTTTCCAGAAGATCGTGGTAGTCGGCAAGGTCATCCCAGCTTTTGAGCATTCTGTGCAGAAAGGGCGGCAGGGCGGCCCCCAGCTGTTCTTCCGGAGTGGCGTATCTGCCGTCTCCTGTCTGCGGGGCCTCCAGCAGTTCTCTTACTGCCGGCAGTGCTTTCAGGCTCTGCCGCAGCGCCACGTAATCCCTTGGGGTTGCCCGGTTCAGAAAAATCCGGGTGCTCAGCCGCTCGATGTCATAAACCGTATCAAGTGCTTCTCTGAGCTGTCTGCGCAGTGTGTTGTGGGCAAAAAAGTGCGAAACGGCTTCCTGCGTTTCGTCAATGGGGGCCTGTTCGCGCCACGGGTGTTTCAGGCGTTCCTGCAGCAGTCTTCCGCCCATGGGGGTGACCGTATGGTCCAGAACATGCCACAGGGTGCCTTTGCCCTTGCGACCGTCCAGCCGTCTGAAAAGCTCGAGATTCCTCTCGGTTATTTCGTCAAGCAGCAGATGTCGGTTCAGGTTCAGCGGCTTGAACTGGCAAAGGTGGTTAAGGTCCTGCTTCTGTGTCTGGGAAAGATATGTGAGCAGCGCCCCGCAGGCCCGGACGAGCTCTTTGCGATTTTCCAGCCCCAGTGCGCCGAGTTCGGCAACCTGCTGGGCAGACATGATCTTTTCCGCCGAGCGTTTGTAATCAAAATAAGCGCGTTCCGGCACTTTGCTGAACTGGGTTTCGGTCAGTTCCAGCGATGCAGGCGGTGTCAGCGTGTCGGCCAGCAGCAATTCGCGGGGCGCCATTTTCTGAACCCATTGCCAGAGTTCCTGTTCTTTCCGGCTTTGCAGTCCGGACCACTCGCCTGTGGAAAAGTCCACCCATGCAAATCCGCCGGCTCCTTCCGACTTGTCCCAGCACAATGCCCCGAGATAGGTGTGAGCCTTGGGGGAAAGGTTTTCGTCCTCCAGCGCAGTGCCGGAGGTCAAAACTCTTATGACTCCCCGCTTCACCAGCCCCTTGGCTTCTCGCGGGTCTTCCATCTGTTCGCAGATGGCGACTTTGTAGCCTTTATCCACCAGCTGGCTGATGTAGCTGCGTGCGGAGTGATGGGGCACACCGCACATGGGCACTTTGTTTTCGGCATTGGGGTTGCGGCATGTCAGGGCTATCTGCAGCTCGCGGGCAGCGACTTCCGCGTCCTCAAAGAACAGCTCGTAAAAGTCGCCCATACGGTAAAAGAGCAGGGCGTCAGGATACTCGGCCTTGATGTTCATGTATTGTTCGAACATCGGGGTCAGCTTTGGAGAATGGCTAGTCATTTATTCAGATGAACAATCGTATGTATTTTATTTAATTTAAAATATATTGTTGATGAACAATGCTTTGCGCATGCGGGAAATCAGTCCTGCAGCGAGGTCCTGAACGCAATGGAGTGCCAGCTGCGGCAGCGCGGGCACCGGTAGAATGTGGTTTTGCGGTGCAGGCCGCACGCACGGCACACAAACTTTTTCACATGGTGTGCCTGCTCAATGAAAAATTCAAGCTGGCTTTTGAAGACAGGCGAAAGCTGCTGCTCTTTCATGGCAATATCAAGCAGCGCAAGGCGGGCCGCCCAAAAGTCCGGGCTGAGCACCATGGTTTTGGCCAGCCACGCATTGGCCGTTTCTGTATCGTTGCAGCGCAGCAGGTACAGCGCGCCGTAATATTGCAGCAAAAGATCCGGCGACTGTGCCTCAAGCACGGGCAGTACTGCTTTGCACAGCTGAACGCGGAAATCTTCGGTCCGCGTGGCGGTGCTGCTGCCGGAAGGCGAAAGCTGCAGCAGATTTTCCAGCAGAAGAAAGCGCAGGTCGGCAGGAACAGTTTTCAGCGCCTCATCCAGCCGCTTGCGTGTTGCCCGCCAGTCCTCATTGCGCGCGGCCAGGCCTATCAATTCCTGACGGGCTTCAATGCTGCTCTGATTGGCTTTCAGGGCTTTAGACAAAAATTTTCGGGCTTCGGCTTCGCCATGAGACTGCATGACCTCCTGCGCGTGGCGCACCAGATAGTGTGCCTGCGGGATACGCATTCCCAGCCTGCCGAACAGTGTGGCCGCCTGCAGAAAGTTTCCGCTTTCCGCGTGGAGCCTTGCCGTATCACGGGTTATTTCGTCAGATTCACCGCTCAACCTTCTGGCCTGCTCAAAAGCCTGCAGCGCCCGGTCGATGAATCCGCCGCGCTTGTAGTCGTGTCCCAGCTCAAAGTACACTCTGGCCTTCAGGCGGTCTTCAAGGCTGGGGCGCGCAATCAGCGTGCTGCGCAACTGGACTGCGCGCTCTATGTCGCCCTGGGCACGGTAAAGGTTGCCCAGGGCGAGATAAATCTCAACGGAATCGGGGTCGTTGCGGACTGCCCGGCTGAGCGCACTGATGGCCGCGCGTCTGTCACGCTCTCCGGGGTCTTCTCCCTGAGGCGGCGTCAGGATGTTTCTGTCGCCGGGGGAAGACAGAAAATCCGGAAGCTTTATGCGGGGCAGTTTGAAGCGTGACAGAAATGACACATCATTCTCCGCTGTGGTTAAGCGTTGGCGGACGTTTTTTCTGCTGCGGGCTGTGCAGGCATTTCTTCGGCGGCAGGCAGCTGAGCGGACTCTTCAAGCGGAAGGGTGCGCAGCGAATTAACTTCTTTTTCCAGACGGCCTATCTGCTTGCGTGCACGGCGCAGGGCCGCACCCAGACGGATACGCTCGGCGATGAAATACACCAGCGTTGCAAGCGAACCGGCCAGAAAGCCGAGCAGCAGCAGGAAATAGAAGGGCAGGGGAATGGTTTGCCAGGCCCCCATGAAAAGATCGAACCGGAGCGTGATGGGCTGTGAAAGCACCTGCGTGTTCTGAACAAAGAACAGCATGGATACAAAAAACAGCAGCACCAGTCCTAATACTTTAATGAAACGCATATATCTCCTCCTAAAGTTGTTCGCCCGCGGGCAGCCTTTCAAAATACGGTTTCAGTGCGGCATAGGTGGCATTAAGATGCTCGGGTATGACGCGCGTTTCGTCCATCACCGCCATGAACGAAGAGTCTCCGTTCCAGCGGGGCACAAGATGGAAATGCAGATGCTCACGGATTCCGGCCCCGGCAGCTTCTCCCAGATTCAGCCCCACGTTGATGCCCTGCGGAGAAAAACGCTCATTGAGGATGCGGACGCATGCCTGAATCAGATCCATGTTCTCATGCGCCTCATCCACTGAAAGTTCCGCCAGATTCATCACATGGCGATAAGGGGTTACCATGAGGTGACCATTATTATACGGAAATTTATTCATGATGACAAAGTTGAACTTGCCCCGATACAGAATAAGCCTTTCCTCATCTTCCTGCGTGTGTTCGGGAAGACAGAAAACGCAGGTGTCCGGTTTGGGGCCGAGGATGTACTCAAGGCGCCATGGTGCCCATAGTGTTTTCATATTTTCTCCGTCTGATTTCCCGCAAGGCCGTCTGCATGATAAACGCCTGAAACGGGCGGCAAGCGCGGCAAACGCCGCCTGTGCCGTATGATACCGGTGTTGAAACTACCTACACAGTCAATACGTTGAACGCAATCAAATCCTTGCAGTGATTAGTGTCCGGTGCCGGGCTGCGATTGCTGTTCGTCGCGGCCGTAATTATAGCGGCGCAGCATGCTGTGGGCCAGCTCCAGCTGTTCTTTACGGCTGTGGGCTGCTCCGTCCAGTTTGGCTGCCAGCACATGGTTCAGCACCTTGCCGAAGCAAGGGCCGGGGTGCCCGCCCATGGCCTGCAGGTCTTCGCCGCTGATGTCTGTCCGGATATCCCGCAGCTTGGTAAGGTAATGCGAGACGAATTTGCGGATTTCATCCACACGTGTTCTTGCCATGATGTAAAGAAGGCCTTCGGGCGGCAAAGAATGCAGGATGTTGTAAAGTCCGCTCATGGAACGGTCTTTTTTCAGCCATGTGGAAAGCAGGGCCGCCGCTTCACGGGTGTTTTCACGCAGCAGCATAAAATCACGGCTCTGCTTACGCGGCAGATACAGTCTTTTAAGCAGATCGCGCACGTCGGCATATTTGGCATTGTGGCACAAGGCAAGCAGATGCACAGTCCATGCTTCCGCCGCAGGGTCCTGATACAGCAGCCTGTGCCAGCCGAGCACCTTTTCCACGTCGGCGATAATTTGTTCTTTGCCATAGCTCAGTGCCAGCACCGGGTGCACACTGCGCAACAGGTCGAACTCTTCCATCCTTTTAAAGCAGGCAAGCGGGGAGGCCTCTTCAGTGATAAGGCGCAGTTCGTGGAACAGGCGTGAACCGGACAACTTTTCCATGAGTCCGAGACCGAGAGCGTTTTTGATGAGCCGTGAAGTCTGCGGGCCTATAGCAAAATTGTATCGTTTTTCAAAGCGGATGGCTCTAAGAATCCTGGTGGGGTCTTCCACGAAGCTCAGCGAATGGAGTACCCGGATACGCTTGTCTTTGATATCCTGCTGCGAGCCGAAAAAGTCCACCAGTCTGCCGAAACTGCTTTCATTGAGCTGAACTGCCAGAGCGTTAATGGTGAAATCCCGCCGGAAGAGATCCATCTTGATGGAAGATAGCTCTACAGTGGGCAGGGCCGCAGGGTATTCATAATATTCCAGTCTGGCCGTAGCCACATCTATCCGGCTTTCTACACCGTTTTCGTCATCAAAGATTACAACTGCGGTTTTGAACTTCTGGTGCTCGCGTATGCGTCCGTTCAGTTGTTTTGCCAGTCTGCGGGCAAATGTTATCCCGTCTCCTTCAACAACCAGATCAAGGTCCAGATTGGGCCTGCCCAGCAGTAGGTCGCGTATAAAGCCGCCAACAGCGTATACCGCGACCCCTGAAACATCCCCCAGCTTTCCTGCGGCTTCCAGCCAGCCGCAGTGCATGCGGGGCAGCCGTTCACGTATCAGCGAACGGATGTTCCGGTCACGCTTTCTGTCGGGCTGAAGCGTTTCTGGAATCCGGGCGGGCTCTTCAATTATTGTATTGATGAGATCCGTCCGGGTGATCACTCCGATGGCGTTGCCGTTTTCGTCCACCACGGGCACGAGACGCTGACGCTGACCTACTATTATTTCCATCATGGTGTGCAGGTCGTCTTCGGGCGATGCAGTATGCACATGGCGGTTCATGTAGTCGGTCACGGGGGCTGCGCCCAGCCCGTGAGCGACTGCGCGGGTGGCGGTCTGGTATTCTATGTAGCCCGTACAGCGTGCGGTACCCGGCATCACCACCGGCACGGCCTTCAGGCCGAAGCGCTGCATGGTTTCCGCCGCTTTGGCAATGGTTGCCGTTTCCGGTTCGGCAATGACCGGCGCAGACATGATGGAGCCGACAGTCAGCTGTTTGTTGACCGCGGAATAGAGAAGCGTAAAAAGTTCATCCTTTACTTGAGAAAGTGTTTTGAATTTGACGGATGCTGAAGCTGCGTATGTGTGTCCGCCACCGCCGAAACCGGAGCATATGGCTCCCACATCAACGTCTGAAGAGCGTGCGCGGGCCACTATCTGTACCCTGTCTTCCATGCGTCCCAAAGCAAAGAGCACGCTGATGTTTTCCATATCCATCAGCTTGTGGGCCAGCAGGGCAAAGTCGCCCATGTATTCATCCATGCTGGCTTCGGCTATCACAACGGGAACACCGTTGATGTCGTGCGTGTGCGCTGTTTCAAGCAGTTCATTAAGGGCGGATATCTGTTCGCTGGTCAGATTACGGGTAAGCAGTTCAGAAATGGTGTTCAGGTCCATTCCCTGCGTTTTCAGCCAGCCTGCGGCGGCAAAGTCATGTTCGGTGGTTGAGGCGAAGGTGAAGGAGCCGGTATCCTCAAAAATACCCAGCCCGATGATGGTAGCTTCATCCGGAGTAAGCGCGAGTCCGGTCTGTTGTATTTCGGTGGTCAGGATGGTGGCTGTGGCTCCCCACTGGCGGACCGTCACAAGGCTTCCCTGTATGTCCTCGTCCGTGTCGGGGTGGTGGTCATAAAGGTGTACTTCAACTTCCGGACGTTCAAGTATCGCATGAACATGAGGCACCCTTGAGTGCTGGCGGGTGTCGACTATGACCAGCTTTTCAACGCTGGTTACATCAATGTCCTTTGCCTGCCGGAAGTTGAAAAGATAGGTGGCGCTTTTGATGAAGAAGTGTCTCAGGGTGCGTTCCTGGCTGCCGGGGAAAAGCAGTGTGGCACCGGGGTATAGTCTGCCTGCGGCGATAATGGAAGCCAGCGCATCAAAATCGGCATTGGCATGGGCGGTCACAACCACGGGGGCGGCTATAAGAGGGGGTGAAGTCGTCATACGTTTCTGACCGTCGCTAGATTTTGATTTTGGAGCGCGGATGGAACTGTTTGTGTATCCTGCGCAGGCGTTCTGTTTCTACGTGGGTGTAAATTTCGGTGGCGGCGATATCGGCATGGCCCAGCAGCAGCTGGACCGTACGCAGATCGGCGCCGCCTTCCAGCAGATGGGTGGCAAATGAGTGCCGGAAAGTGTGCGGTGATATCTGCCTGTGTATGCCTGCATCTGCCACATGCCGCCTGACAATCTTCCAGACTGCCTGTCTGGTCAGCCCCTTGCCGGAGCGGTTGAGGAAAAGAATATCTTCCACGGGTTTGAAAGCCGGGCGCCAGTCGCGCAGGTATGCGCCAAGAAAACGGGCCGCGGTTGCATGGACCGGCACCGTGCGCTCTTTGGCCCCTTTTCCGAAAACACGGACAAGCCCTGTAAGCGGATCGAAATCGAGGGGCTTGAGAGTGATAAGTTCTGATACCCGCAGTCCCGCAGCGTACAGAAGCTCCAGCATGGTTCTGTCGCGGAAGCCCAGCTTTTCTTTAAGGTCGGGCTGTGCGAGGACTTCGGCAATTTCCTGCTGCGAGAGGTACTCGGGCAATGACTTGGGAATTTTCGGATTTTCAAGAAATCTGCAAGGATTTTCACTCAGCAGATTCTGTTCTGTGCCGTAGCGGAACAGTCCGCGAAGCGCGGCAAGCTGGCGGGCAAGCGACTTGCTTGATAGCCCTCTGCGCCGCAGGTGCATGATATATAAAAGCAGGCTCTGGTCCGTCACATCTTCAAGCCGGCTTTTTTTCTGGTGCAGAAAATCGAGAAAACTCTGAAGGTCCGTGCCGTATGACGACAGCGTGTTTTCAGAAAGTCCGCGTGAAATAAGCAGATGCTGCAGAAAGCTGTCAACAATGGGGTGGGGCGGGGCGGCAGCTTCATTTTTCTGAGAGTTTTTCAGCATGGTATTCTATATCTGGGTCTATTGATCAGGGTATGTTTTCAGGATACTACACAGGGCTGTAATTCGGAACAAGAGCTAAAAATTGACTCCGGTTACGACAACAGTTACTTTGTCAGACTCAGCCGGAACGCCCGGACAGTTACGGCATGAACAGAAAACAGGGCTTATGGCAGAGCCTTGAGATACCGGCGGGGATGAAAATCCCAAGGAGACAACACGAATGACCCAGTTTACACTCGCTGACCGGCTTGCGACGCTTCCTCCCTATCTTTTCGCACAGATAGACAAGGTTAAAGCGGAAGTTGCCGCCCGGGGCGTGGATATCATCAGCCTTGGCATAGGCGACCCCGATATGCCCACACCGGACTTCGTCATCGAAGCCCTGAAGAAGGCGGCTGAAAAACCGGCAAATCATCAGTACCCCTCGTATACCGGTATGCTGGCTTTCCGTCAGGAAGTGGCCAACTGGTACAAGCGGCGGTATGCGGTGGAACTTGACCCGAAAACCGAAGTGCTGACGCTTATCGGTTCCAAGGAAGGCATTGCGCATTTTCCCACAGCCTTTGTCAATCCGGGTGATCTGGTACTGGTGTGCCCGCCTTGCTACCCCGTGTACGCCATTGCTTCCCGCTTTATGGGTGGGGTGGTGCAGGAACTTCCGCTGTTGGAAGAAAATGATTTCCTGCCCGATCTCGACGCCGTTGATGAAGCCACATGGGAAAAAGCCCGCTGCATTTTTGTGAACTATCCCAATAACCCCACTGCAGCTATGGCACCGCGCAGCTTTTTTGAAAAGCTGATCGGCATTGCCAGAAAGCATAATGTTATTGTGGTGCACGATGCCGCTTACACCGAGATGTATTACAACGAGAACAACCGGCCTCTTTCCATTATGGAAATTCCCGGTGCCATGGATGTGGCCATAGAGTTCAACTCGCTTTCCAAGCCCTACAACATGACGGGCTGGCGCGTCGCCATGGCAGTGGGTAATGCCTCTCTGGTGGCCGGTCTGGGCAAAGTCAAGGAAAACATGGACTCGGGCGCTTTTCAGGCCGTTCAGGAGGCCGCCATCGTGGCCTTGCGCGACGGTGACGCTTTTCTCGCAGAAATCCGTGACATTTACCGCAAGCGTCGCGATACCGTTATTGCCGCATTGAATAAAATCGACATTACCTGCCGTGTGCCCGAAGCCTCACTTTATGTTTGGGCCAGAGTGCCCGAAGGCTATACCTCTTCGGACTTTGTGACCCGCGTGTTGCAGGAGACCGGCGTGGTGATGACTCCCGGCAACGGTTTTGGCGCGGCAGGCGAAGGGTATTTCCGTATTTCTCTTACAGTCAATGACGAGCGACTTGAGGAGGCCGTATCCCGAATCGCCAGCCTGTAACCGTTTATATCTGCCTTGGCTCCAATCAAGGCGATACAGATGCAAATTTGGAAAGGGCAGTGGCTGCCATTGCAGCCCTGTCCGGCCTTACGGTGGAAAAAAGGTCTTCTGTTTACCGCACAGAGCCGCAGGAAAAAAAGAATCAGCCGTGGTTTGCCAATCAGGTGCTGAGGTGCCGTTGTTCCGGATGGACTCCGGCAGCACTTATGCAGTCTTTGCTGGACTGCGAGACGGCTTTGGGCCGGGTGCGTGATGTGGCGGACCCGGCTGACAGATTTGGTCCGCGGGTGATAGATATTGATCTGCTGCTGTTTGCAGATGTGGAAAGCTCTTCTTCTCTGGTGACGCTTCCCCATCCGCGTATGTGGCAGAGAGCGTTTGTTCTGGTTCCGCTTCTTGAGGTTTATGAGGAACCGGAAGATGTTACATCGGTCTCGGCAGACAGGCAAAACAGCCTGTTTTCTGCCGGAGCTATCCGCAGCCGTCTTGCTCAGCTGCAGTTCCGCGTAGAAAGAGACTGTATCTGGCAATAAACTGCACAAGGAGAGGGATCGTTCATGCTCAAGTGGTTGATTATCGCTGTCGCCGGCTACCTGCTTTTCCGTATGCTGACCAATGACCAGAAGCGTAAATCGCAGGATGGTGACAAGGAAAAAGAACGTATGTACGCAGCCGGAGAAATGGTGAAAGATCCGGTTTGTGGGGCATATGTTGAAAGTGACGGGGGCATAAGTGTCCGCGACGGCGAAACTGTTCACCGCTTTTGCAGCTATGAATGCCGTGACAAATTTCTTGAGCAGTTGAAAGGGGGCGGAAGAGAAATTCCGGCCACAGCTCAGACAGAAAAAGAACCGGAATAGAAACCGGCACATTTGGCAACCTGCAGATGCAGAGAAGGCCTTTCCAGCCCGCGGCAGTAATTGTCGCGGGCTTTTTTTGTACATGGTGGGCTCGGAAACGGCAGTTTGGAGTATTAAGCCGAATCATGCGCAGACCGCGTGCTCTGGCAGCGTTTGTCTTGGCAAGTGCAGGCCATGGCATCCATATACCACCAAGTACCGCAGGCAGGCCCAATAACTGTGGTTTGGAATATTAGAGTGAAGAAACAGATAGATAGTGAAGACTGAGTGAGGCATATGGCAAAAGAAGATCGCTGACATCAGGGAACTGCAGGAAGCGCATTGTGCGGGATCCGTGTGAATTCTTCAAGATAGTGGCCGAGAGCCCTGACAAGCGGAGGTAGCCCGATTGCTCATGCCGCCGGAGCCGGACGGCGCTCATAGGGGGGGGGCTTAGCTGGCTGCCGGATTTGTCGTCTTCCGGCGTCTTCCGGTTTTGGGGGAACCCGTAGGCAGGTGCCTTGGTTTGGGCTGGCTGGCGAAGAGATTTTAAGAGTCTGAGGTCTGAAGATGGGCAGGGAAAAACGCCGGCGGAGGCTGACAGAAAAGCGGGATAATGACTTGAACTTTCCCTTTACTAATGTCTCATAATGTAAATTATGTTAACTTTAAGTAATGAAATATTGAATTATTTAGAGCAAGTATGCTTTTGATGCTTTTTGTGAAACAATCGGTAAGTGATGTATTTAAAGTGCCCGCTTGAAGGATTTGGTCGTGTTTGAAAAAGGCTGCTGAAATGTCTTTCTAAGGCCTTTTTTTTGTCATTGTGTATAATCTTGCGTCTGCGTGTTTTTGGCGCCTGCAATGGCCGGATACGGCTCACAATCCATGTGTCCGTACCCTTCGAGGTCTGTCCATCGCGGATCTGCTTCCGGGTCTGCCCTGCCATGCCCCCCTGTTGCTCCTGTTGATTTGCCCCCGTCGCGGTTGCAAGCTTCTGAGCCACCGTATGGATACGAGACTGCTGAGTTACGGGAGGGATGGCGTTCTTGAGTAAATTGCCCTAAAAATCTGGAAGGTTTCTCTGCCGGCAATTTCTTTAATTTTTTCCTGAAATAAAGCCTTGTAGCCGCGCTATTACGGTCGGGACTCTGCTTCGGCTGCTGTTTGCGGACTGCAGGCTTAATGTGATTATTTTGAAAGAGTTACCAGCTGTTATCCGCTTTTTGGGGGCATGCTGTGGGGCAGCGTAGCCGGGCAATTTACACAACTGCCCTGCATTCACTTTTCGAGGAGACAATTAAACGACCCCATCTCTTTTGTGTTTTAAAAGATGGGGTCCAGTGGCTTTTTTCAGTTGTATGGCATGGTTCTGTGTCAGAACATGCCGGAGTTTGATGTCAGGCTTTGGGGAGCAAGGCGTGGTTGCAGGACTTTTATTGTATCGCTCAACGGGAGTCTTTCAAGCGGGACATGCTGTAATCATAAGCGTTCCGCATCGCAGGACCCTGTTATAAGTGTGGAATGGCAGCTCCGTCGCCGGAATTTCAGATTGTTTGAGGTATGGATGCCGGGGACTGCAGAGCTCCGCAGATCCCTTTACGGCATTCATTTATTCTGTCCCCTGATTCTTCTCCGTCTGGACTCGGCGGGACCCGGATGGCTGGGTTTTCCAGCGTTTGTGCATCCAGAACCACTGTTCTGGGTATTTTTTGACCATCGACTCTATGGCACTGTTATAGTAACGCGTTACGGCCTCGACACGCTCGTCGGCTGTACCCTCAAGCTCCGTGGTGTCCAGTGGCGGCAAGTGATGAAAACGGAATCTGCCGTTTGGAGCTCTTATCATAAATGCTGGTAGCACAAGGGCTTTTGCTCTTACAGCAAGAATGGCAGGGCCTCTGTTGACTGCTGCGGTTTTGCCGAGAAAGGGCAGGAACAATGCCTCGGCTTCGCTGCAGTTGTGGTCTGCCAGAAAGCAGGCAATGGCGTTGTTTTTCAGCGCCTTGAGCACGGGCCTCGCAGCATTTCTATGATCTACTATACGCAGATTGTTTGCGCTGCGGAGAGCGACAATAGCCTTTTGAAAAAACATGTTTTTTTGCCTGCGCGTGACCACAAGCTGCTCTTTGCCGCAGTGTGCGTGTTGGGACAGGCAGCCGGTCAGCATTTCCCATGCGCCCAGATGGGCGGTAATGCCCACTATGGGGCGCGGCAGCGCCAGAACGCGCGCCAGCTGCTCTGCATCGTCAATGTCGGTCAGCGGGGGCAGAGAATCTTTCAGGCGGGGGTTGAGCAGGATTTCGGCAAACGACTGACAATTGCTTTTAAAGCTTTCTCTGGCGATTGCTTCTGCTTGCCGTCTGCCGGCTCCCAGACGTTTTTGTATAGATTCTACGGCCAGCTTTCGTCTGTCCGGAAGAATGTGCCACAGCAGCGTTCCAAGCCCCCTTCCGCATCTGCGAACCGTGGAAAAGCCTATTCTGTTACCGATAAAGAGTGCACTTTCTGAGGCGAAATCAAACATGGTACGGGTTCTTCAGGGAGTTGAGTTTTGTCTGCAGTTGCGCCGCTGCACTTGCCAGCATGTTCTGGTCTGTAGCCGTTGCCTGCGGTGCATACGGCTCACCAAAGACAATATGGACGCTGCTGAACGGTACAGGCAGCTGAAACTGGTCCCACGCTTTTTCAAATACCTTGCGCCGTTGCATGAATATGCGCACAGGAACCACCTGCGCGGGCGTTCTGGCCGCAAGAAACAGCGCCCCTTCTTTCACCACATGGCGTGGTCCGCGCGGGCCGTCTACGGTCACACAGCCGCAGATGCCTTCATTGCGCATCATGCGTGATGCCTGAAGCAGAGCTTTAACTCCTCCGCGCGAGCTTGAGCCCCGCGCGGTGCGCAGCCCCAGTCTGCGCAGTACTCCGGCCAGATACTCGCCGTCTCTGCTCTGGCTGACAACCGTTACAATGTCCAGCTGGCGTTTGATGTGCATGAGCGGAAACAGCTCGTCATGCCACAGAGCAAAGACCATGGGAGTCCGCTGATTCCACAGCGCGTCCACTGCTTCCCGGCCGGTTTCGGAATACCGGAGTGTGGAACACCATAACTTGTATAGCGTATACAAGGGCGGACAGACCAGAGAAGGACTTATTTTCATACTGCGCCTTTTTATGCCTGCGGCAGTGCACAACCGTTGTCTTCGGTTGTGTGCTCTGTCTGAAACTGCATATTGTACAGACGTGTGTACAGCGGGCACGATCCCAGCAGGTCTTCATGACGTCCCTGCGACACTATCCTGCCCTTCTCCATCACCAGAATTCTGTCTGCTCCGAGAATGGTGGAAAGACGATGCGCAATGACTATGCTCGTCCGGTGTGCCATCAGATTTTCCAGTGCTTTCTGGACAATGCGTTCCGACTCGGAATCAAGTGCGCTGGTTGCTTCATCCAGAATCAGCAGCGGAGCGTCCTTAAGAATCGCCCGTGCGATGGTAAGCCGCTGTTTCTGCCCGCCGGAAAGCTTTACGCCTCTTTCGCCGATGACGGTCTGGTACCCGTCTTTAAGCTGCAGGATGAAATCGTGTGCGTATGCCGCACGGGCTGCTTCGTAAACTGCTTCTTCCGAGGTGCTTTCCATGCCGTAGGCAATGTTTTCCATTACAGGAATATTAAAAAGGAAAGAATCCTGTGACACCATGGCCACGTTACGACGCAGTGTGGCCAGGGTGTATTCTCTGATATCTGTTCCGTTCAGCAGAATCCGGCCCTCTGTCTGTTCATAAAAACGCGGTATCAGGTTGACAAAGGTCGTTTTTCCGGCCCCGCTGGGGCCAACAATGGCAACCCGTTCTCCTTGTCTGACGGTCAGGTTTATGTTGTCCAGCACGGGGGCGGGACAGCCTTCGTAGTGAAACGTCAGGTTTTCAAACCGAATTTCTTCAAAGCTGCCGGAAAAAGGTACGGTGCCGTCTTTTTCTACAACAATATCTTTGGAATCAAGGATTTCAAATACCCTTTCAGCACCGGCCAGAGCCCGCTGGATGTCCATGTTTGCCGAGTTCAGGCTTTTTACAGGGTCGTATAACATGACCAGTCCGGCAACGAACGAGAAAAACGTTCCCGGTGTGGAAACGCCGTCTATCACTTGTTTGCCGCCGTACCAGATGACAAGTCCTATCCCCACCGCACCTATCAGTTCCATCACAGGCGAAGACAGTTCGCTGAAGACGGTTTCTTTGATGGCTATTTTGACAAGGCGGTTGTTTTCCTGCTTGAAGCGCGCAGCTTCCTTGTCTTCGGTGGCAAAGGCTTTGACTACCCGGATGCCGCTGAAAATTTCCTGCAGAAAGATAGAGATGTCGGAAAGTTTGTTCTGGTTGCGCCGGCTCAGCTTACGCAGTTTACGGCCGAAGTAGATGAACGGAAAGGCCGCAAGCGGCAGTACCAGCACAGCCCATATGGCAAGAAACCAGTCCTGATAGAACACCACCCCGATGAGGCAGCACATGGTGATCACCTGTCGTACAATCATGACGACAGACGGCAGGCTTGCCCGTATCAGCATGACATCGTTTATTATTCTGGACATCAGCATGCCGACCTGATTTTCTTCGTAAAAGCGGGTCGGAAGGCAGATTATTTTCCGGTACAGTTCGTTACGCAGGCGTTCAAGCACCATGAGCCCGCAGTAGCGCATGAAATAGTTCTGAACATAGCGCCCCAGGCCCTTGATGGTTATGATGACAATATAGGCGAAGGGCACAAGCAGCAGCATGGTTTCGTTTTTGCTGATGAATATGTCGTCCAGCGCCGGTTTGACCAGATACGCGGCAGCACCGGTGCACGCAGCCACTGAAAGCATGCCCAGCGTGGCAATGGTTATATGAAGCTTGTAGGAACTGAAGTAACCGAGTATCCGGCGGAAGAGTATGCGCCCTTCCGATTTTTTTGTGTGCTGCTCTCGCTGTGCTGTAGACATCGATATCCGTTACGGCGTGCGGCCGTTGCTTTTTGCGGTTAATGCCGTCAATATCAGGCTCTGCCGGACGTTGTGCGCCGGACTTATTCTTGTACCCGTCCAAAACAGGAGTCGCATAATGCCAGAAATTGAACTGAACTGCCAGAACCTTCCCTGCCCCCAGCCTGTGCTGAAGTGCAAGGATTGTATTGATACCCGGTCTCCCGCACAGATGGCTGTCATTGTGGATAACGCTGCGGCAAAAGAGAATGTAACGCGTTTTCTGGGTACCCGCGGGTATGCGGTGACGGCAACGGAAACTCCGCAGGGGGCATGGAAACTTCAAGCTGTACTTGAATCTTCTGTCGGGGCTCAGAGCGGTTGCGAACAGTGCGAAGTGCTTTCGTCTGAAGAACTGCGTGCTCTGGATGAAAAAACGGTTGTTCTGATTACCACTGAAGTGCTGGGGAGCGGAGATGATACACTCGGAACAAGGCTGATGAAAAACTTTCTGGCAACGCTGCCCGAGCTGGGCAGTACCTTGTGGCGGGTTGTTTTGCTTAACGGCGGAGTAAAGCTCGCTTCGGACGGCCACGAAGCACTTCCTGAACTGCAGAAGCTTGAGTCTGCCGGGGTGGACATTCTGGTCTGCGGAACGTGCCTTGACTTTTTCGGTCTGCTGGAACGCAAAGCGGCCGGACAGACGACCAACATGCTGGATGTTGTGACAAGTCTGCAATTGGCTACAAAAGTTATCCGTCCCTGACGGCTTCCGGTCGGTTCTGGGCGGGCATATAATTGTGCCTTAAAGTTTAACTTGAAGAATATATGACTAAAAAAAATGATCTCGTAAATAAAGCGCGGGCACGACAAAAGCCTGCACGCAGCGGCTTTTCCGCCCCGCGTACGGCCCGTTCCGGTGCACTGGCACAACGCAATGCTCCTGCCGGACATGAGGCGGAACAGTCTGTGCGGATTAACAAGGCACTGGCCGATGCCGGAGTCTGTTCGCGTCGTGCAGCCGATGAACTTGTGGCTCAGGGGGTTGTAACAGTTAACGGGGTTGTGGTGGATACCCCCGGCGTGAAAGTTGTTCCGGACAGGGATGAGCTCTGCGTTCGTGGTAAAAAGATTTTCTTGAAGTCTTCTTCCTCCCGTAGCCATACCTATTTGATGATGCACAAGCCTGTGGAAGTGGTCACTACCGTTAGTGATCCTGAAGGGCGCAGGACTGTCATTGATATTCTGCCCCCATTACATCGTAAAAAAAGACTTTTTCCTGTAGGAAGACTGGATTTTTTTTCAGAGGGCCTGCTTTTGCTGACAGATGACGGCGTGCTGACCCACAGACTTACTCACCCTTCCTGGCATCTGCCCAAGACATATCTGGTAAAGGTCAGAGGCGTGGTGCAGGACAACGATCTGCAGGCTATGCGAAAAGGGATGACGCTTGCCGAGGGGGAAAAGCTTGCCCCCGTAGAGGTAGAGGTGCTGAGCCGGCATCATGACTGGCTGCTGTTGGAGATGACTCTTTTTCAGGGTATCAACCGGCAGATTCGCAGGATGTGCAGGGATGCCGGTCTGACAGTGCTTTCTTTGCACAGAGTCAGGCAGGGACCGCTGTCGCTGGGAGAACTGCGTACGGGTGAAGTACGGGAATTGACTGACAGTGAAATTGCGGCGCTGAAGGCTTCTGTGGATTTGTAAGACCTTGGCGTGGATTGTCTTGTCAGTCGGGAGGCTGCCTGTAGCCTTCTGGCTCATTCCTCTTATATCTCTTTCAGCGTGGCCAGCAACCAAGCTGTGCATAAAAAGGCCCTCTGGTGGACAGCGTCCACCAGAGGGCCTTTTTACTGAATAACCTGTCAGCATTTTTTACTGAAAAAGTTTTTTTTCCATCACCTTGTCCGAGGTCCTGTCTTCAATATCTGTTCCGGCGGGCGGCGAAAAACGGAAACTGTCTGTTCCAGAATCGATGTCAAACTGCATGTCCGAAAATTCAAGCATGTTTTCATTGCCGTAAAAGTCTGTGACGGCCACTTTTTTCAATTCACCGCTTTGTGTGTCCACCCAGAGAACAGCCTCCGTGAGAGTCTGCTGCGGATGATAAGGATACAGATGGATTCTGGTACTGCCCTGCTCTTCTTCGACTTCTATTTCAAAGTCTGAATCAAGATTCGTTCTGCCTGTGATAAAGCGCATGATGGTGTCAGAATCTTTCAGAATATCAAGAGGATATTTGTAGGCGACCTCTTCGTCGGGAATGTAATTCCACACCGCCGAGTCTGTAACAATAATAAGTTCGCGCGAAGGATGTACGGTTTCCCAGCGCAGCGAATCCGGCTTGCGGAAGATGATGCTTCCCTGCCTTGTTTCTGTGGTGCCGCTTTGTCTGTGGGTGAGTGTTTGTACAAAATCTGCTTTAAAAGAAGTATAGCTGCGTACTTTTTTTTCCAGCGCTGCTACCGCGTCAGGGGCTGCTGCGGCCTGACCGGTGAGAGCCAGCGCTGCGATAAAAAAGACAATTGCCAAAATATGTTGTTTGTGCATGGAATTCTCCGGTAATTAATTCTCTCTGGCTCCGATGACTGTTCTGGGCTTGCTGCCATCAGCCGGGCCTATGATACCGTCCTGCTCCATCTGCTCCACATAGCGGGCGGCTCTGTTGAAGCCAATCCGGAACCGCCGCTGGATGAGAGATATCGAGGCCTTGCCCTGACTCATGACAAACTGCACTGCCTCGGCGTACACCGGGTCGTCGCCCAGACTGTCCCCGGCGCCCCCGTTTATGCCGGAATCGTCGGCAGACGGACTGCCCCATTCCGAAAAGTCTACCCTGTAGCTGGGGGCCTGACGCTCTTTCCAGTATTCAACCACGGCTGCCACATCCTCGTCGGAGACAAAGGCACCGTGCATGCGCTGCAGACGCCCTCCTCCCGGTTTAAACAGCATGTCGCCCCGTCCCAGCAGATGTTCTGCTCCCACGGTATCGAGAATGGTCCGCGAATCGTGTTTGGAGGTGACCTGAAAAGATATGCGGCAGGGGAAGTTCGCTTTGATAAGCCCTGTTACAACGTCCACGCTGGGGCGCTGCGTGGCCAGAATCATGTGGATTCCGGCTGCACGGGCAAGCTGTGCCAGCCTGACGATGCTTGTTTCGACCTCCTTGGCCGCGGTGAGCATCAGGTCTGCAAGCTCGTCAATGATGATGACCAGATAAGGAAGCTTTTCAAGGTCGCAGAATTCAGCAGGCACGGCATCGCCGAAGCTCTCGATTTTCTGATTGTATCCGGTGACGTTGCGAACTCCCAGCCGGGCCATGGCTTCGTATCGTTTGTCCATTTCATGCACAGCCCAGTCCAGAGCATTTTTAGCGTGCGCCATGTCGGTGACCACAGGATGGACAAGATGCGGCAGGTCTGCATAAACCGCCAGCTCGATGCGCTTGGGGTCCACCAGCAGCAGCTGTACTTCTTCCGGTCGCGCTTTGAACAGAAAGCTCATAAGTATGGAGTTGATGCATACACTTTTACCGGCACCAGTGGCACCGGCCACCAGAAGATGGGGCATTTTGGCAAGGTCTGCCACAGTGGGAATGCCGGAAATGTCCTTGCCGATGGCCATGGTCAGATAGGATTCCGCTTTGCCGAAGGGTTCTGACCCCAGCAGTTCTTTAAGGCTTACTGTTTCGCGATCCTCGTTGGGAATTTCCACACCGACGGTGTCTTTGCCGGGGATCGGGGCCTGTATACGGACAGCAATGGCCTTGAGTGCCAGAGCCAGATCGTCGCTCAGATTGGCTATACGGCTTACTTTGACCCCGGCAGCGGGTCTGATTTCAAACATGGTGACCACGGGGCCGGGGGTGATGCGGACAAGTTCTCCCTGTATACCGAAGTCCGCAAGGCAAGAGACAAGTGTCTGACCTTTACTTTCCAGTACTGCCTTGGGCGTTTTTTTATCAATACCTTTAGGTGTTTCCAGCATGGATGCGGACGGCAGTTTGACCTTGCGTCTGGGCCGCTGTCCTGCACCGCAGGATGTCCGGCCCGCCGTGCCTTGTGAAGTTGCGGTTTCAGGTTGCAGCTCGGCCAGAGGGGCGGGTTCGTCTTTTTCAGGGCCGATGTAGAACTGCGCGGAATTGCCGTCGGCTGATATTTCTGCCCCGCTGTTTTCCGCCGGCAGCGGAGAGGCAGAGGCTGAGCTTTCCGACGGCGAATCTTCTTCCGTGTCAGATTCGAGCCGCGCAAAAGCCGTCCGGGCTTCTGGCCGGCTCTGTTTTTCGACAGGAAAGAATATATGCCAGAAGTTTCGTAAGGCCGCCGCAGCACGCCGGGTGCGCGCGATTGCAACGCGTCGGGGGCGCTCTTCGGGCTCTTTTTGCGCCATGACAATCAGGTCGGCTTGCGGCAGAGCCTTGCTGCGTGCAGAACGGAAACTGCGCTTTTTTAAGCCTTCAGGAAGGGAAAATGAGCCTGCAGCTTCTGTCAGCACTGCGAAGAGTGCAACCCATGTGAATCCCACGGCAAGCTGTACAGACACAAGAAAGGCGAAAATCCACAGAATAACAGCGCCGGCTGTCCCAAGATACCGCTGACCCAGCCGCGAAAGCTCGTGTCCGATAAGCCCGCCGCCGGTGATATCGCCTATGCCGATATGGATGGCCGACGTGAAGGAGGCTATGCACATACCCAGCAGGGTAAGCCCCACCCATCGCCACCATAGAATGTCGCCGGCTTTCAGATAATGGCGTGCCGCGGAAACGAATACCGCGACAGGAAAGAGAAAGGCGGACAGGCCGAAAATGTCGACCAGCAGGCCGGAAAGATATGCACCTGCGAGCCCTGCCCAGTTGTCAAAGCCGGAACGTCCGCTGACGGCATGGTTGAAGCTTGGGTCTGCCTGACTGTATGAGATGAGACTCAGCAGCAGGACTGCCCCGCAAAAGACGAGAAACAGCGCGAAAATTTCACGCGCCAGTCTGTTGCCTTTTGAAATGGTCGGCCTCCGGAAAAAAGAGATCAAAGGTTAAAGAAAGAAGGGATACAGCCTCTTCAGCCATATCCCTTACCGTAATCAAAATGCTGCGTCCATAGCCGCGGGCAATAACGCCGGCGGGACAGGACGCCGGGGGCTATTCCCGTCCCATGTATTCACGGGTGTCCGTGTTTACTTTAACCTTGTCTCCCTGGTTCACAAAAATAGGAACCTGAATGACGATACCGGTTTCAAGGGTTGCCGGCTTGGTCACGTTGGAGACGGTGTCGCCTTTTGCACCGGGTTCTGTTTCGGTCACTTCGAGCACCAGCGCTGCAGGCAGTTCGATGGCCAGCGGCGTGCCGTTGAACAGCAGTACGCGGATGGTTTGCCCTTCCTTGAGGAATCCTGCTTTGCCTTCCGTGGTTTCTTCCGGCATGTAAATCTGCTCATAGGTCGTCATGTCCATGAAAACAAGATTGGCGTCTTCACGATACAGAAACTGCATGTCGCGGTTTTCCATGTCGGGACGGCCAACTTTTTCGCCGGAACGGAAGTTGTTGTCCATAATGCGGCCGGTGAGCAGGTTGCGCATTTTGGTACGCACAATGGCCCCGCCTTTGCCGGGCTTGAAGTGCTGGAAGTCGACAATTTCAAAAGGGGTGCCGTCAATTTCGATACGCAGGCCGCGTCTGAAATCGGTAGTGGAATACATGGGATGCCTCCGAAAAAGTTGATATAAAGCCCGCAGGCCTGTGATGCCAGTTTACTGTTGAGTGTCCTGCAGGTGCGTTACAAGCGCCTGCACGCCCAGGGCATAGCTTGCCATGCCAAAACCGGCCACAACGCCGATGACATGACGGCCGATGAGGCTGCGGTGACGCAGCTGCTCTGCCCGTGCCAGAACATTGCTTATGTGCACTTCCACGCACGGCAGGTTTATCCATGCCAGACAGTCTGCCAGCGCAAGGCTTGTGTGTGTGTAAGCTCCTGCGTTCAGAACAACTCCGACTGTTCCGTCCTGCCGTGCCAGTTCGAGCCTGTCTATAAGAGCCCCTTCGCTGTTACTGTGAAAATATTCCAGTTCCAGCGCTTCTGCCTGCTCGCCCATCAGGCGCTTTAACATACCGGGAAGAGCGTCCATGCCCGTGCTGCCATAGATTTCCGGCTGTCTCTGACCCAGATGGCCGAGGTTCGGCCCGTTCATCACGAGAATTCTGAAACGGTTCACGGCAAAAAACCTCTTTGTTTTTGCAAGCCGGTTCTGCTAGCATTCATTGACAGAAGGTGCCCTGCGAAAAGCGGAGTATTTTTTCCCAAGGTCATTATCTTGTCAAGCACCACGTTATCCGCCATTTTCCGACCACCTTTAACGAACCATATATTATGCAACCAAAGCTAGTACTTGAAAATACCATCTACACACTGGAACAGCTCGTATCATTCAACGCCCCCCAGATAGCTCTTGCGGGCCGTTCCAATGTCGGTAAATCGTCGCTTGTGAATACTCTTGCCGGACGTAAAGGGCTGGCAAGAACCAGCTCTACTCCGGGCAAGACCAGAAGTATCAATTTTTACAAGGTTGATCCCGACGGTTATTATGTGGTCGACCTGCCCGGTTACGGGTACGCACGCTGCAGCAAGGCAGAACGCGAAAAGTGGGCAAAGCTCATCCGTCGCTACCTTGTGGAAACGCCTGCCGTGTGTGCCATTGCCATTCTGCTCGACTGCCGTCTTTCACCTCAGAAGCTTGATGTAGAACTGGCTGCATTTGCACGGCAGGCCGGGCTGCCGCTGCTGCCAGTGCTGACCAAAGCCGACAAATGCAAACAGCAGGAACGGGCGCTGCGTCAGCGGGAATGGCGAACCATTCTGGGTGGTGAGGTGCCCCTGCTCTTTTCCAGCAAGACGGGTATGGGGAAAGATAAATTATGGCAGGAACTGCACCGGCTGGCTTTTCCGGATATGGCTTTTGACACACCGTCAGACAGGGCGCCGGAACCGGCTGATGAGCCGGAAGCGGCAAGCGAACGCGCTGAGTGATCACAAAAAGCCCCGCAGACGATGTCTGCGGGGCTTTTTGTCAGGCGGCGCGGGCTCTGGATACATAAATCAGTCTGGCGATGGCTGAAAGGCTGAAAAACGCGTTGGCTGTCCATGCGGCAAACAATGGGGGGACTATGCCGTTCTCGCCCAGAGAACCCCCTACGGTGAATAGCGTGTAAAAGACAAATACCAGCAGCAGTGATGTTCCCACGTTTATGTATATGCTGTCTCGCCATGTTATAAGTGCCAGTGCCAGCAGAGCCATGGTTACCAGCGAAAATGCATAGGAGAGCTTCATGTGCCATGCCGTGCGTAAGGCTTCAACATTGGAGCCGCTTTCGGTAAGGCGGGCTATGGCGTCCTGCAGCTGCCACAGGGGCAGACGCGAAGGGTCGCCTCTCGGATCGACAATGGAAAACGCTTTGACGTCCTGTTCAATGGGCAGGACAATCGATTCGGAGGTGGCCACCTCGTAACTGCCCGGAATAAGAATGTCGCAGCCGTCAAGAGTCCAGCCGGAAGAGTCGGCACGAAAACTTTTGCCCCGGATCACCCGCTGCACGGAAAGCTCGTCGGGCGTGAGCTCGTAGACCGTTATGCCGGAGCCTTTCTGGGCCGCAGGGTGCAGCGTTTCCAGATGGATGATGCGACCATGCTCGGTGAACCACAGGTTGGTAAGCTGCACTTCGTCTATTTCCCGGTTACGGACTTGTTCCTTCCAGATTCTGCTGGCTTCCCGTTCTCCGTATATGCCCAGCACCTGCGAAAAACCCAGCTGAACAGCTGACCAGATGAGTGCATAAATTATAAAGAAACGCGCGAGGCGCAGGAAGGAGATGCCGCCCGCCTGAAGGGCTACCAGCTCTCTGTCCCGCGCCATGACACACAGCTGGATGACTGCCGACAGCAGAAAAACGGCGGGCAGGATCTGAGAAATGATCAGCGGTATTTTGACCGCAAAGTACGTCAGGATAACTTTGAGGCCCAGCCCGGCTCCCAGAAAATCATCCAGCCTGTCGAACAGGTCGGAAAGCAGATAGATACCGGTGCCGATGGTCAGTGTCAGCATGGTCAGAAACAGGTTTGTTCTGAGCAGATAGCGGGAGAGGATGCTCACTGTGCCCTCTTTTTGCGGAACAGGTTCGCATGCAGAATAAAACTCATGATATTGAGCGAGCGCTCTCTTTCCGCCCTGTCCAGCCAGAAAAGCCCTACGGCAAGGAATATGAGGTTAGGCATCCATAACCCCACGGCAGGAGGAACGGTGCCGGATTCTCCGGTGGAAAGGCCTACTGAAAGCATCGTGTAGTAAATCAGAAACATCCCCAGAGCCAGCAGAATGCCGAATTGTTTGTCCAGTCCCTGAAAAGCGCATGCAAGCGGCATGGCGAAAAGCCCCAGAACAAGGCATGCCATGGGCAGCACCCAGCGTTTTTGAAGCTCTACATGAACTTTGCGCAGAAAATTACTGTCCCTTCGGGCTTCTGGGTGGTCCGGACCGATGCTGCGCAGCTCGCTCCATGAAAGTTCTTTGGGTTTTACTTTTCCCAGACTCACCCCTTTGAAAATCTGGCCGAGGTCAAGGCGGACAGTGTAGTCATTAAAGTCGAGCACGCTTACGCTGTCTTCCTGCTGGCGGTATATTTTTCCGTTGTGGAGTATAAAAACCAGTTCGCCCCGCTGTTCATCCGAGCGCAGCTGTCCCCGGGGTGCCAGAATGAGAATACTTGTTTCGTCTCTGCTGTTATCTTCAACCAGTACATGCCCAAGTTTGCCCGAACTGTTGTCCACCGTGCGGGCAAACACCGTAAGCCCGGGAACAGTCTGATTGAACACGCCCGGCTGGAGAACTATCTTCGCACGGGTGTTGGCTATTTCCATTATGGTGTGGCGAAAATTGCCCATTCCCCAGGCGACACCGCTGAGAGAAATATACAGGTTGAGCAGGCCGCACAGCAGACAGAAAAGCAGCGGCGCCGGAAGCAGTTGAAACAGGCTCAGCCCGCCGGCCTTGAGCGCCACAAGCTCTCTGTCGGTACTCATACGCAGAAAAGCCAGAAACACGCTGAGCATGCAGGCAATGGGTATTATCAGGGTGAGAAAAAGCGGACTCAGGTATACGAAAAGTGTCGCCATATCGAGCGCATTCAGGTCGAGACCCAGAAACAGCTCGCGCAACTGCAGCATTCTGCCGATAAGAATCAGAGAAAGAAGTGAGCCGAGGCAGAGGCCGAAAAGAGAGACAAGCTCTTTGAACAGCTGCTTCTGCAACAGCGTTATATGAAAACGGAACAGAGTCCCCTCCACTATTCCTGCGGGGTGTCGCCCACAATGTTTTTCTTCAGGAAATGCTCCAGCATTTCACATTCCCGCGGGCTCAGGTTAAAGCGCATACCCGCCTGCTCGACCTGTTCTTCCACAGAAGAATTCTGCTTGTCCGACTGAAAAATGTATTCGACGGCTTTGCGCACAAGTTCGCTGTTCGGCATAATGGTAGTCATGATAACTCTCCGAAAAAGCAGGCTGGCGGCAGGCACACATTGCGCCCGTCAGGTGAATGCCGCTTTCTACATCATCACCATGCTGCTTGCAACCGGTCATGGCATAGGCTATTCGCGTGCTCTGATGATGTTTTCTTCTTTATTCACCTCTTCCGACCGGATGTTGTTTAATGACTGATCTGCTTACGGCTGCCGTGCTGGGACTTGTGGAGGGTCTGACAGAATTTTTGCCAGTATCTTCAACGGGGCACCTGATCATTACGGGCTACCTGCTCGAATATACCGGCCCCAAGGCGGAATCGTTTCAGGTCGCCATACAGCTTGGAGCCATTCTGGCCGTCGTGTTTCTTTATAAAGAACGCTTTGCCGCCCTGTTTCGCTTCGGTACCGGTCACGGGCGGTTTTCCGGATTGCGGGGCTGGTACCTGCTTGCTCTTACCTCTGCCCCGGCCAGCGTGCTGGGCCTTTTGACACACAGCTTTATCAAGGAGCATCTTTTCGGGCCGGTCACTGTGGCATGGGCGCTGGCTGCAGGGGCGCTGTACATTCTGGCTGTTGAGCACAAAGGTGAAGGAACCCGTTACGAAACGCTGGATGATGTTTCTCCCGCACTGGCTCTGGGAATAGGCATGTTCCAGTGCCTTGCGTTGTGGCCGGGGTTCTCACGGTCGGCGGCAACCATCATGGGGGCTCTGCTGCTGGGCAGCCGGCGCCGGCTTGCTGCGGAGTATTCGTTTGTCGCCGCTGTACCCATCATGTTTGCCGCCACAGGGTACGATATGTACAAATCTTATTCTCTCTTCTCTCCTGCGGACATTCCTTTCTGGGCTGTGGGGCTGCTGGTGTCTTTTGCTTCGGCATGGGCGGCGGTCAAAGGCTTTATCCATCTTGTGGGGCGGGTCACATTCCGTCCTTTTGCCTGGTACCGGCTTGCGCTTGCCCCCGTCGTGCTTCTTTTTTGGAGCTGACGTCGAAAAACTGCTTGCAAAGCTTGGTGTTCTTGTATAAACACTGCCTCCGTCGCAGCAATACATACGTGGCGAGGTAGCTCAGTTGGTTAGAGCATGCGGCTCATATCCGCAGTGTCGGGGGTTCAATTCCCTCCCTCGCTACCACGTATCACCCGGTAGAGTCCGTAATACAGCGGGTTAGCGGCGATCAGGCTTTAAAGGGCGAATTTGTCTGCAACAGGCATTGACATTCGACATAAAAAAGGCCACAAACCAACTCCCGCAGGAACAGTCCTGCACACATGGCGAGGTAGCTCAGTTGGTTAGAGCATGCGGCTCATATCCGCAGTGTCGGGGGTTCAATTCCCTCCCTCGCTACCATGTTTATCAAAGCCCCTTTCACGGGGCTTTTTTCTTTTTGTCCGTTCTCAGCTGCCCTCCGCTTCCGCGCCGTCTTGTCTTTACGTTATTTACCCTCAGTTGTTTTATGCCGGAATATCATTTCCGCCCTGCTGTCAGCTATCTATATTGATGGCATGATTGCTCCTGATTTCAAGCCGTTTTTTTTAAAGAAAAGCAGAAATTCCTCAGGCGTGTTCACAGCCTTTCTCACGCTGTTCATTCCTGCGGTGTTTCTGTCTGCTCTGGCCATCGCGCTTTTTCTCTATGCGGATATGCAGCACCGGATCGATCTGGAAAAAAGGCAGGAATCCGCCAGCGTGAGCAGCGCATATGACGGTATTTCCATGGAACTGAATATCGTTTTTCAGAGTATACTGAATGCGCTTAACAGAGGGTCTTTGAAGGAATACGCCGCGGTTCCCTCCTCTCAAAATTTTGCACGTCTGGTCTCTGACATGTACTCCTTTGCACTGGATAACAATCAGTTTGACCAGATTCGTATGCTTGATCCCGCAGGCATGGAACTGCTGCGCATCAACCGGAGTGACAGCGGGCCGGTTCTGGTCCCCGAAGAGAATCTGGCTGATAAATCAAGGCGCTATTATTATAAAGATATTATGGAGCTGGCTCCTGACAATATCTATATATCACGCCTGGACCTTAATATTGAAAACGGTGTGGTTGAAGTCCCCTACAAGCCTATCATCCGTATCGGGACAAAGCTGCTGGACAGAAGCGGCAAACTTCTGGGTATCATGGTTTTTAATTACCTTGCGGATAATATGCTGAACGGCGCCTGGATGCTGCGCAGCTCCGATCAGGGTGTGCTGATGCTGCTGGATCATGAGGGATACTGGTTGCAGTCGGATACCCCTTCGCAGCACTGGGGGTTCATGTTCGGTGATACGCTGGGTATTAATTTTGCCCAGCGGCATCCGGGGGTCTGGCAGCAGATGCTGCAGACGGGCTCCGGGCAGATCGCCACTTCTGACGGGGTGTTTACGTATGCAGCCGTCGCGGCCTCTCCGGCTGGCCACACCATCTATTCCTACAAGCAGATACATGTGCCGGATAAGTATCTGCGCGACTGGTTCATTGTTTCCTACATGCCTTTTCCGTCCATGACGGAGTTTTTGTGGGCGGAAGGACTGCCCTACTCCATGGCATTTTTTCTTGTATGTCTGCTGAGCATGGTCGGGACATTCATGCGGGCCGGTTTTCTGCAGGAGCGCAAAGAGGCGGTGCTTGCTTTGCGGAAAAGCGAAGAACGTTTCAGAGGGATTGTCGAAACTTCGCACGACTGGATATGGGAGATGGATCTGAGCGGGTGGATTACCTATTCAAGCCCGCGCATACGGGAAATACTGGGATACAGTGTGGAAGAGGCATACGGGAAGCGTATTTTTGACCTTATGTCCTACAATGATGCCCGCACCGCATGGGGGCATTTTATGAAAGCAGTGGAAAACGCCGCCGCCGTTGAACACCACGAAAACGCTTTTCAGCATAAGGCCGGCCTGCGGGTGGTGCTGGAATCGAACATGGTGCCCATGGAAGGTGACTCCGGAGAACTGCTGGGCTTCAGGGGCATTGCTCGGGACGTTACGGAAAAGAAGATTGTTCTTTCCCAGCTGGAAACGGCGCGTAAAGAGGCTGAAAATGCCAGCCGGGCCAAAGGAGAGTTTCTGGCCCGTATGAGTCATGAAATCCGCACCCCCATGAATGCCGTCATCGGCATGTGCCATCTGGCGCTGAAAACAGCACTTACGCCTAAGCAATTTGATTATCTTACAAAAATACAGTCTTCCGCCAATTCGTTGCTCGGGGTCATTAATGATGTCCTTGATTTTTCAAAAATCGAGGCCGGCAAACTGGATATGGAGCGCGTGCGGTTTAACCTGGAAACCACTTTGACAAATGTGGCCAGTGTCAATTCCATTGCGGCATCAGATAAAGGTCTGGAGTTTCTGCTTGATATGGGCAAAGACGTCCCCCTTGATCTTGTGGGAGACCCGCTGAGGCTGGGGCAGGTACTGACTAATCTGGTAAGCAATGCCATCAAATTTACATCCAGTGGAGAGGTCATTGTTTCTGTCAAGCTTGTTAAAGGCTCTGGTGAAAAGTCCCGCATCCGTTTTGCCGTCAAAGACAGCGGCATAGGCATCAGCAGCTCTGATCTGGCAAAGCTGTTCAACCCGTTTTCTCAGGCCGATGGCTCGATTACCCGAAAGTACGGCGGAACGGGGCTCGGGCTGAGTATCAGTAACAAGCTTGTCCAGCTGATGGGCGGCGAGATGCATGTTGAAAGTGAACCCGGCCGCGGCAGCATTTTTTCTTTTGAGCTGGAGTTTGAACGGCACAGAACAGATTCCGCCGCAGAGCACCTTTCATTTACCGGTCTTGAAGGCACTCGGGTGCTTGTGGCCGACGACAACTTTACATCGCGCGCCATTCTTAAAGAGGTTCTGGAGTCCCTCCGTTTTGATGTGACTCTTGCAGAATCAGGTGAAGAGGCGGTCGATCTTGTTCAGAAAACAGCCGAACCCTTCAAGGTAGTGCTGCTTGACTGGCGGATGCCCGGTCTGGACGGTCTGGCGTGTGCACGGCATATCAGGCAGCTTGATCTGCCGGTGCGCCCCACCATTCTTATTATTACCGCTTACGGACGTGAAGAGGTTCTGGGTGAAATTCCGTCAGAGATTATTGACGGGGTGTTGCTCAAGCCTGTTGCCAGATCTCTGCTGTTGAATACCATCCTTGATGCCCTTCCGGAATACAGCAGCCGCCCCGAGCAGGAAAGCCGCATTATCCAGATAGATACGGCTCAGTTACGGCAGGAGCTGGCAGATACCAGCGTGCTGGTTGTTGAGGACAATAAAATCAACAGACAGATCGCCAAGGAACTGCTGGAAGGTGTCGGTGTGCGCGTCACACTGGCGGGTGATGGGCTTGAGGCTTTGGCTCTTGTGGAAAACTATGACTTTGATCTGATTTTTATGGATATCCAGATGCCCAGAATGGACGGGCTTGAAGCCTGCCGGCGTATCAGGCAGTTGCAGCACAAAAAGCAGCCACCGGTCGTAGCCATGACGGCGCATGCTCTGGCCGGCGACAGAGAGACCAGCCTGCGTGCAGGTATGAATGATCATATAACCAAGCCGATAGACCCTGATGAGCTGTATGCTGCGCTGGCAAACTGGATAAAACGGAACCATGCGCCAGAAGGTCCGGACGGCATTGCGTCTTCTGCCGAGATGGAACTGCCGCAGCCTGATGACGCTGGTGATGATGCGGATCAGCCGTATTCTTCAAGATATGCAGATGCTCCCCTGCTCGATTTTGAATCGGGGCTGAAACGGATCAAAGGGAACAGAAAGCTGTACAACGGGCTGTTGCGAGAGTTTGCGGATGAGTTTGCAACATATCCGCAAACCATAAGGCAGTATATCGGGCAGGATATGCCAGATGAGGCAAGACGGGTTAATCATGCCCTGCGCGGTGTTGCCGGTAATATCGGCGCCAAGCGCCTGTACAATATCTCAATTGAAATCAGTGACTGCCTTAAGGAACAGCTGCTTGAGTGCGCGCCTCTGGTGACGGAACTGGGCAGCAGCATGCTTATGACGCTCCGCGAGATAGAGCATTATCTGGAAACACTTGAAGCGGAACATGCCCCCGAATCCGGTCATGTATCTTCAGAGGGGCTTGCGGAACAGGTTGAAAAGCTGCGTGCACTTCTTAAAGTGCATGATACGCGTGCACTTGAATCTGTTGAAGGCTTGAAAAGCGTTCTGCAGGGCAGTCAGCCGGATATATACGATGATCTTGTCCGCGCGCTGAATAAGTTCGACTTTAAGGCTGCGCTGAAGCTTCTTGACCGTATACATCTGCAAACCGAAGAGAACGGGATGGTGCAATGATGAAAAGAACCAACCGGATTCTCATAGTTGATGACAACCATGTGAATATTCTTATCCTTAAGCAGATTCTGGAACAGGAGCATCAGGTGTTTGCTGCTGTAAACGGATACGAGGCTCTTGAACTGGCCTCGGGGCCGATGAAGCCCGACATTATTCTGCTGGATGTGCTGATGCCTGAAATGGACGGGTACGAAGTGTGCCGCAGATTAAAGGAGAATGACGAGACGCGCGATATTCCTGTTCTTTTTGTAACTACACAGGGAGAAGAAGAGGATGAGGCTGCCGGTCTTGCTCTGGGGGCTGTGGATTACATAGTCAAGCCGGTACGCCCTTCCATAGTGCTTGCGCGGGTAAGGAATCATCTGCAACTGAAGACGCATCAGGATCAGCTGGAAGATCTGGTGCGGGACAGAACCCGTGAGCTGCAGCTGACTCAGGATGTGACTATTTTTTCATTGGCCTGCCTTGCCGAAATGCGTGACAACGAACTTGGTGGGCATTTTAAGCGGACGCAGAACTATGTCCGCCTGCTTGCTTCCGCCGCCAAGGCCAAAGGTGCCTATAAGGAATATTGGCGTCAGATTTCTGTAAGTATGCTGCACAAGTCTGCCCCCCTGCATGACGTGGGCAAGGTTGGCGTACCCGACAATATTCTGCTGAAGCCGGGCAAGCTTACAGAAGAAGAATTTGCCATCATGAAGCTGCATACGGTGTATGGCAGGGACTCTCTGGAGCGAGCGGAGTCGTTGCTGCAGTACAAGTCTTTTCTGAGCGTTGCCAAAGAAATAGCTTATTCGCATCACGAGCGGTGGGACGGCCGTGGCTACCCTGAAGGACTTGCCGGCGATGCTATTCCCGTTTCGGGCAGGATTATGGCTGTTGCCGATGTGTATGACGCACTTATCAGCAAAAGAGTGTATAAAGATCCCCTTCCCCATTCCACTGCCGTGCAGATAGTGCTGGAGGGCAGCGGCAATCATTTTGATCCTGTGTTGTGTGAACTGTTTGAACGACATCAGGAAGAAATCCGCGCCATAGCCATCGCAGACGCAGATCTGGAAGAAGAGCGTGAGGCATTGAGGAGATGACCGTTCAGGGCGGTGCCATATGATACATACCGCAGAACGCTTTTCCGTGCTTTGTGTGGATGATATGCCGGCCAATCTTGCCGTTCTTGATGGTATCCTGCGCGACGAATACATTGTGCTTACGGCTACCAACGGGCACGATGCACTGGAAATCGCAACGGGAGACTCTCCGCCGGATCTTATCCTGCTGGATGTGGTGATGCCTGGTATGGACGGGTATCAGGTTTGCCGGACGTTAAAAAAAATACCGGCTACTGCGGCCATTCCGGTTATATTCGTGACATCACTGGATGATGAGGGCAATGAGGAAAAAGGGTTCAGCCTGGGGGCTGTGGATTACGTCCAGAAGCCTTTTTCTCAGCTTGTCATCCGTGCACGGGTAAGAGCGCATCTGGTGATATACCGCACTCAGCGCATTCTTGAAAAGACAGTCAGAGAGCGGACAAGAGCTCTGGAACGTGCAAAAGAAAAAGCTGAAGAAGCCAACAGAGCCAAAACCGTTTTTCTGGCTAACGTCAGCCATGAACTGCGCACTCCGCTTAACGGAGTGCTGGGGATGGCACAACTGCTCTCCTCCACTTCCATGAGCGGTGAACAGCGGTACCTTCTTGCCAGCCTGAAGCAGTCGGCGGGCAGGCTGGGGTCGCTGGTTTCCGACATCCTTGAACACTCGAGCCTTGAAGCAGGAATGCTTCGTCCTTCCCAAGATAATTTTGTTCTGAAGGAAGCTCTGGCTCCGCTGATAAGGCACTTTGGTGCTGTGGCGGATAAAAAAAATATTCTGTTCACGCACACAGTGCAGGATGGTGTTCCCCGCACGCTTGCCGGAGACCGCGGGGCTTTGATCCAGATTCTGCACAATCTGCTTGATAACGCATGCAACTACACCTCTGTCGGGACTGTGGATCTGCATGTTGCTCTCTGGACGTGCGAAAATATCTGCACGGCCGACAACCGGAAAGCTGTCTGGTTGCGTTTTGATGTGCGTGATACAGGCAGTGGTATTCCGGAAGCCAAGGGGGGGGATATCTTTGCTCCTTTTTCCATAGCGGAGCATTTTCTTACAAAGCGTTTTGGGGGGGCCGGTCTGGGGCTGGCTGTGGCCAGACAGCTGGCAGAGCGTGATGGCGGGGAAATCAGCTTTGTCAGCAAAGAAGGTGTGGGCAGCACCTTCAGCGTGGTTCTTCCCTTCTTGCTTCCCTGCTGAATGCCTGTTCTGGCATCCATTTTGCTACTTCCCTGCGGAATGCCCTGAGGGGGAAATACATGCAGTGTCGGTCAGGAGGTAGCTTCCGTGCCTATAGATGGCGCTTTTAACCCGTTAGCCAGAATGATGCACATTTCGCACAGCGAAAGGGCGCATTCTGCCGGTGCAGACGATAATGCGCCTCCTGCCCGTCCGGCCGAAAGTCTGGCCCGTCTGACGGACAGAATCAGTCTTTCGGCTGTGGACCCTGCAGTGCGCCGGCAACTGGAGGCCATAGCAGAACAGGGGGGGAGTCTTGCTCCGGTGCTGGAAAACAACATATCTCAGCTGCAGGATGCCTTTATTGATGGGTTGCGCAGTGCTTTGACCAGTGCAGGTCTGAGCGTTGATGAAAAGGTAACTTTGCAGCTGCAGGACGGAGAGCTTGCCGTGCTGGGCGGCCATCCGGACAAGCACAAGCTGGACATGGCTGTTGCCGCCGTTCCGGAACTTAAAGAGTCTTTTACTGAAATCAAGGCGCAGGCCGAACTGGTGCGGGATTTGAACAGCATACAGGCTGCTGTCAACGCCAGCGGCAGACACGAGAGGTATCTTGCTCAGTCATCTCTGGGCGGAAGAGACTTCCGGGTGAGCCTCAGGGGATCCATGTCTCACTTCTATTTTGCCGGTTAACGTTTTCCCCCTTGCCAGCCGCTCTGTTAATGGCTACATGGTGTGTGCAGCCGGACAGAATCCCTTCTGTGGCTGGTAATATTTTGTTTATGAAGGGGGCGCACTGGTTTCGACGGGGATAAAGAAGCCGGAGTGGCAGGTCGAGGCGCCGCTGGCCTCGTTAAAAGCGGCACAAATGTAATTGCCAACAACGATTACGAATACGCAATGGCAGCCTAATTAGGCTTGCCGCACTGATTGGCTGACGTCAGATACGCCGAGCAGTGACAAACTTATCCGACTGGCACCCAAAGCCGTCTGTCGCAGCGGGTGTAAGATTTTTTAAGACAGACTTGCCGCCGGTAGCCCGATCAGGGGCATCACCGGATGGCGAGCTTGAATACCTGATCTAAACCTGTAGAAGCTTCGAGTGGACTGTTCTCGGACGCGGGTTCGATTCCCGCCGCCTCCACCAGACCCCTATTTCGGTGGGTTTCATGAAGTCTCAAAACTCCATGAAACCCTTTTCTTTTTGATCTTTAGCCCGCATTGCTGCGCGGGATTCTCGTGCTTTTTAAGCAAAAATGTGTGTTATCATAATGTTGACATGGATTGTGCGTTTCACCATGATGCTGACTATTGCATTTTGATGCAGATTGACAACGCAATGGGGTGAGGTTGTCGGTGATGACAAACAACGGAACGGCCTTCGAGCAGAGCAAGCTGAGTCGAAAATATATCAAGAGCTTTGCAAGCGGTATTGCCCATATGTTCGCCTATTCGGCGGAACATTATGCATGGCTGGCCTATAGATATCAGGCTCCGTCTGTGACGATCGATATATGGTCACAGCGTATTGAGCCCGGCTTGTTTGACATAGAGAGAAACCGGATTTTAGCTGGCATGTGCCAGCAGGCGCTTCAGCGTAACGTTACAAGACTGGCGCCGCCTGCTGAGGTGGTTTCGGCAACTGTTTCCGCCCGCTTCGGCATTGAGAACTATCTTAAAGATGGTAACAGCGCCTCAATTGGCCGGTCAGTATTCACTGCTGTGCTGGTTGATGAGTGTGGCAAGCAATGGCAAGCAGGGCATGTTGAAGAGCGGATGCTGATAGAAGGTTGAAAAGCGAAGCTCAATGAGCAGAAAGTAAATACTCAGGGTTTCATGGTGTGTTTGCAGCCATGAAACCCTTTGTTTTTTCTTTCTGGAAGCAACATGGTGATACTTCAGGTAAAAGTCGTGTTCGCGGGAGGTGACAATGAGCTTTTGCAACAGACGTTGTACTGCAACGGCCGGTTAATCAGCGATAATAGTATTGAGGTGCAAAATCCTGCTGGAGCGCTGTGTATCCCGTTGAGAGTGGCTCGCCGAAGCTTACTCCCACTTCGTTTCCCTGTTGCCAGACAACGTGGTACTGAATGTTTTTCATGTATTCCGGAGAGTTTTCGATCAGGCGCATGATGCTTCCGCTGCTGTATTCATAGGAAGGCAACTGGCCGTACTCCATGCCGAATCTTGCACCGCCCTGGCTTATGTCCAGCAGTTTGACTGAATATTGTGCATCTCCGTACTGGATATAACATGGATATTCATAGTCGTACTCATCAAGATACACCCGTTGATATTGCCTTCTTTCTTCCATGATACACCTCCTGCGCAAAATTTGCGTTGAGTGACTTCCGCATACTGCAGAAAGTCGGGTATGAATAGTAAGTACATTACGCATGCAGGTGTTCTTTATCAATCGTCGGACAAAAAAAATAATGTTCAGAAAAAATTAAAGCCTGTCTGAACAGTATGCCTTTAGATAACGTTGTTGAACGACGTTATTGCTGAGATAAAAAAAACGCCTCCGAAGAGGCGTTTGTCTTAATGCTTTTCTGAATCCGGATAGACATCTATCGGATCGGATGTTTCTCCCTGCTCCCCTTTTGTACCGGCAGAGCCTTGGGGCAGGCTTTTGCGGGAGACCCCCAGAGCCGTGACTGGGGTTATTTCCGTTGCCTGGCTGCCGCTTTCCAAAGCCTTGATCAGTTTGCCGTCCGCTGTCAGGGCTGTCTTGCCGTCAATGATGGCAATGCCTGTGCGTTCCAGCACTTCACGTCTGAATGCGTATTCTTCCTGCAGCTTTCGTGTCTTATACATAAGAAACAGTTTGGCAAAGTAGCTTGCCAGCCACGCGACAAATACAGCAACTCCCACCCAGACGGCAATCTTCATGGCTGCTGCGCCAAAACTGACTAAGGCCGCCATAATTACGTCCAGTTTGTATATCAGCCCCCCCAGCAGAATAAGGCCGCCCAGCAGGATAAGGCTGGGAAGGCCCTGCGCCATGCTCAGCCAGCGCCTGAGACGTTCGGGGAGATGTTCCTTGACTGCGTCGGAAGAAGATTCACCGCCGATAAGCCGGGAAAAACAGACTCCCACCATCTGGGTAACAAACATGACGGCCACGGGAGCAATGAACAAACCGATTATATAGGCTTTCCAAGGGAATTCATACGTGACGGTTCCGTCAGGCAATTTCTGGATATTGGTGATTCCATGAAGTATGGCTACTACCGTCACCACAAATTCCACCAGAATGATTCCTATGGCAATGTAGGCAAGCAGCGATTTTTTTTCCCTGTCGCTTAACAGGGCGCCGACCATGGAACGCTTTTTTTCAGCTCCCTTATCGGCTGCGTTCTCTTGCATTCATTCCTCCTTGGCGCGGGCCGGAGCCCGGTATGGAATTATTGCCGCGTAACCAACCTGTTGACGGGTCGGCTTCTGCGAGGCGCTGTGGAGACTCTCTACTCTTCTACGATTGAAAACTCAAATCATAAAGCAAGATCAAACAGGATATAATACCCCATGTGAGTGTGACCAGCGTGAAAAAAAGACAGTATGTGCTTTATATCCGGAAAGACAAATAAAAAAGAGCGCCGGAAGCGCTCTTTTTTATTTTGGGGGTGGTTGTGGCTTAGCGCGGTTTGCCGCCGTTGAAAAACTTTTTCGTTTCAGAAGCGATAACCGGCGAAAGCATAATCAGACCGATGAGGTTGGGGAACGCCATCAGCCCGTTAAAGATGTCCGATACGGTCCATACCACATCAAGCTTGAGCACGGCACCCAATCCCACGGATGCCACAAAAAGCCAGCGGTAGGGCTTTACGGCCCAGGTGCCCAGCAGGTACCCGATGGATTTTTCGCCGTAATAGCTCCAGCCCAGAATGGTGGAGTATGCGAAAAGAATAATACCCACAGTAACGATGAGGCCGCCCATGCTTCCGGGCAATCCCAGCGAATAGGCATAGGAAGTCAGTGAGGCGCCGTTTTCACCCGAAGTCCATGCACCGGTGACCAGTATGACAAGGCCGGTCATTGAGCAGACGATGATGGTATCGATAAAAGTCTGCGTCATGGATACAAGGGCCTGCATGACAGGCGAATTGGTCTGCGCTGCGGCTGCTGCGATGGGGGCCGATCCCAGACCTGACTCGTTGGAGAACAGCCCGCGCGCCACACCCATGCGGATGGCAAGCATGACCGCGGCACCGGCAAAGCCGCCGCTGGCTGCAACAGGCGAGAATGCGTATTCAAATACCAGTGACAGAGCACCGGGAATCTTGTCTGCATGGATGACCAGAATGACCAGCGACCCGGCCATGTACAGTACAATCATGAAAGGCACGAGGATGGAAGTGACGCGCCCGATGCTTTTAATGCCGCCGATGATAACGAAGGCGGTGAAAACCATGAGCGTGATCCCCGTGATTTCAGGGGCGATGTTGAAGCTGTGGTTGATGGCGTCGGCTACGGAGTTGGACTGCACCATGCTGCCGATACCGAAAGCCGCGACGGCGGCAAAAAAAGCAAAGAGCGAGCCCAGCCATTTCCAGCCCAGCCCGTTGGAAATATAATACATGGGGCCGCCGCTCATGGTGCCGTCTTCATCCTGAATGCGGTATTTTACAGCCAGCACGGCTTCGCCGTACTTTGTGGCCATGCCCACAAGACCTGTCATCCACATCCAGAAAAGAGCTCCGGGGCCACCGATGAAAATAGCCGTGGCAACCCCTGCAATGTTGCCCGTACCCACCGTGGCTGAGAGAGCCGTCATCAGAGCCTGAAAGTGGGATATGTCCCCTTCTGCGCCGTGTTCTTTACGTTTGATGAAGGCCAGATGGAGCGCGTAGGCCAGTTTGGAAAACTGCACTCCTTTCAGCAGTATGGTCAGCCACACCCCTGTGCCGACCAGAAGCAGCATCAGGGGCCAGCCCCATACATACCCGCTGAGCAAATTGAGAAAATCTTGCATACCGGTGTTCTCCTCCATTTCATAGTACACAGGCCCGCAGTGCACCCCCCGACAGGGCGCAGTGCAGTAACCGGCAGTAAGCGATAACTAAAATGCCGTGTTACTTTATGGGTCATGCACCAATGATGACGTTTTTGCAAGCTATGATTGAGGTATCGTTATGAAAAACAGAAAAAAACACCATTTGCAGCTGCAGATTTGTCAATTATGCAAAATGGCGTTTTTATGAAAAATGCGGGAATGGAGGCATGATAGGAAGCGTGTGGCAAAGAGGCCGGAGCCTGCGTCGTGATACCAGCCGTACGACAGGCGGTTGTCATGCCGCCTGTCGTATGGCTGCTCTTGAAAGCGGGAACACGGTCAGTCGGTCAGCAGAACAAGCAGTTCCTTGGGACCGTGGACACCGAACTGAAGGATCAGCTCTATGTCAGCTGTTTTGGAAGGGCCGGAGACCAGCAGCGCGTTGGTAGGCATCTGCCCTGCCCAGTTCTGTGCGGCCATGGCCTCGGAAAAGGATGAAAAAAGCTGATTTTTATCGACAATCACAATATGCAGCGGCGGCACAAGCGAAAGCAGACGAGGCTCATGCTTGTCCGGCCAGAGTATGATGGCTCCGGTATCCGCAATGCCGCCCAGAGAAGATGTGATGCCCGCCTCTATAGAGAACAGTTCATCCCTGAAGGCCTCGGCACTGCCGGAAACCGCTACGAGTCCGGTGGTGCTTTTACTCTGCTTCCATGATGCTTCCAGCTGTTTTGCCAGCTTTGAGCCGGCACCGTATGCCAGTCTGGTGATGTTTTTTTCGGCCAGCAGGCGCCGCAGTGTCGTGAAGAGTTCTTTCTTTTTGACGGAAACAACCTCGGCCTTCATGGTTTCAAGCAATCTGACGAAGCGTTCTTCCTTCTCTTTTTCAGTGAATACAGGCGGCTCCCAGTCTGTTGACGGAGCGGGCGCCGCAACGCTGCCGGCAGATTTGTACAGCCGTTCCAGAATGTGCTCACGAGCCTGACTACTCATCGCGTATGCCCTCCTCTTTTGCAAGGTCATGCAGACTTTTGGGTGCGAATTTCGGGGTGGTGCGTACGCTTGTCCACGCCTTCAGGGGGCCGACTTTGGGCAGCCTGTGGCCGAAGCGCCCCAGCATGCGGGTTGTCAGACGATTGAGGTACGGCAACCGGTAGACGGCGGCCCATCCTTTCCAGACAATGGACTCAATGATGTTTTTCTTGAATCCATGTCCCTTGATTATTGTTTCGGCGTGGCTGTCGGCACAATTCCCGTAACTTTCGTCGCGCATGCGCCGGATGATAGCGGGAATGGGTATCATGACGGGGCAGACTTCCTGACATGCATTGCACAGGCTAGAGGCTGTTGCCAGACTGCCTTTCAGGTCCAGCCCGTCAATTTGCGGAGTCAGAATTTTACCTATGGGGCCGGGATAAACAGAACCGTACGCGTGTCCGCCGATGCGGGTGTACACGGGGCAGTGGTTCAGGCATGTGCCGCAGCGAATGCATTGCAGCGTCTGTCTCAGTTGTCTGTCTGCAAGCATTTTTGAACGCCCGTTATCCAGAATGACAAGATGGACTTCCGTGGGACCGTCTTTTTCTCCTTTTTTGCGCGGCGAGGTGATCATATTGACATACGTGGTGATTATCTGCCCTGTTGCAGAGCCGGTCAGCAGGCGCAGCAGCGGCGGCACGTCATCAAGTTTTTCCACCACCTTTTCCAGCCCCATGAGGGCGATATGCACAGGCGGCACCGTTGTGCACATGCGGCCGTTGCCTTCGTTTTCAACCAGCACCAGTGTGCCGGTTTCCGCTACGGCAAAGTTGACACCGGAAAGTCCCACCTGTCCCATCCGGAACTTTTCCCGCAGCGTCTTGCGGGCAATGGCATTCAGCTTTTCCACTTCTTCGACATAGGGCGTGTCTTTCAGCTTTTCGTGGAAAATCTGGGCAACCTGTTTTCTGTTTTTGTGGATGGCGGGCACAATGATGTGCGAAGGCGGCTCATTGTTGAGCTGGATGATGAATTCACCCAGATCTGTTTCCAGCGCTTCGATGTTTCTTTCTTCCAGAAAGCGATTGAGGTGCATCTCTTCGGAAACCATGGACTTGCCTTTGACAAGGCGGGTCGCGTCATGCCGTTTCATGATGTCCAGCACAATATTATTGGCTTCCGCGGTTGTTTCGGCCCAATGCACCACTATGCCGTTTTCAGTACACTTTTTTTCCAGCTTTTCCAGCAGCGCAGGCAGCCGTGAAAGACAGCGCCGTTTGATTGCATTGCCTGTCCTGCGCAGTGCGGCGGTTTCTTCCGGATCCGCAAACACGGCCTTGCGTTTCTGTATCATGGTGCCCATGGCAAACTTAAAGTTGCTTCTGAGCTGACTGTCGTTGAGCGCTTCCTGAATATGCGCGGCAAAATCAAACTTTTTTTTGCTAGCCATGGATACGCTCCCATATGAATTCTGCAAGGTGCTGTGCTCTGACGCCGATCCCCTGTTTTTCCATGGCACCGGCAATGTTCATCATACAGCCGCAGTCGCCGGTTATAACCCGTGATGCTCCTGTTGCCACAATATCGTTGATTTTATCCTGCACCATGGCACCGGACAGTTCGGGTTGCTTTATGGAAAAGGTTCCGCCGAATCCGCAGCACTCATGCTCATGTTCAAGTTCCACCAGTTCCACATTGTCCAGCTGGCGCAACAGCGCCTTTGCATGCTCTGTGACGCGCATTTCCGTTCTGGCGTGGCATGATGAATGCCACGTAACTTTTACAGGCTCCCCTTTGTCTTTGTAGCGGGCCCCCAATGCGTTGAGCAGAAAGTCTCCCAGCTCATAAATTCTGTCAGAAAAAGCCTTGATATCGTAGTAATCAGGATGGCCGGCAAAAAGTTCGGGATAGTGGGTTTTCATCATGCCGGCGCAGGAACCGGAAGGAACCACGACTGGACAGTCCCGGGCAGAAAAAGCCTGTACCTGCTTGAGGGCCACCTCCATGGCTTCTCTGGGAAAACCGGAATTGTAGGCTGGCTGTCCGCAACAGGACTGCTCCTGCGGAAAGATAACCTGCACCCCCTGCTGCTGAAGCAGCTTTATGCCCGCCATGCCTGCATCGGGATAGGCCATGTCCACAAGGCAGGTGCCGAAATAATACACAGTATCAAGCTTGTCGGGGTATAAACTCATAGCGCTCTCTTTACGTTGTATTACTATTGATTGCCCCCGGGACATGGCAAACATGTCACAGAGGAGTAACAGAATGTTCAGTGTAGCACAGCCCCGGCAGCGTGTCGACTTGATGAAAATTTATCCTTCTTTTCCGGAGGGGTTGCCCCGTATACTAACCCATAGTAAGAAAATCCGCTTGAGGATAGCTCAGTTAAACGACAAGTGCGTACTTACGGAGGCCGCATGAGGAAGATAGCGTTTATTACCGGAGCGACGTCAGGATTCGGCACGGCCTGCGCCAGAAAGTTTCATGGTGCAGGTTGGAATGTGGTTTTGACCGGCCGCAGAGAGGACAGGCTTTCAGCGCTGGCTGAAGAACTGGGAAGCCGCAGGGTGCATACCGCATGCTTTGATGTGCGGGACCGTGAGGCTGTTTTTTCGGCAGTGGAACAGCTGCCCGATGATTTCCGCGAAGTCGATGTGCTGGTAAACAATGCCGGTCTGGCTCTGGGACTTGAGCCTGCACACAGGTGCGATGATGCAGACTGGGACACCATGGTAGACACCAATATCAAAGGTATTCTGCACTGCACCAGAGCCGTTCTGCCCGGTATGGTCGCCCGTAAAAGCGGCCATGTTATCAATCTGGGGTCCATTGCCGGCAACTGGCCTTACCCCGGCGGCAATGTGTACGGGGCTACCAAAGCATTTGTACAGCAGTTTTCCAGAAACCTGCGCTGCGACCTGCACGGTACCGGAGTCCGCGTCACCAACATTGAGCCGGGGCTGGCAGAAAGCGAATTTTCCGTGGTCCGTTTCGGCGGAGATGCGCAGAAGGCAGCCAAGGTTTATGAAGGAACAACCCCTCTGACGCCTCATGACATTGCCGAAAGCATATGGTGGGTTGCTTCGTTGCCTGCACATGTTAATATCAATGCGCTGGAAATTATGCCGACCTGTCAGTCATGGTCTGCTCTTTCCGTTCACAAAGAGTAACCTTTCAAAGCTTAACTAGGCACAAAAGCTGCGGGTTACCGCAGCTTTTTGCGTTATGGAGTCTTTATGCCGGATGCCGTGAACCTGTTTGTGTCCACTGCCATCAAGTTTTTCTTTCTGCTCACTCCTTTTTTCGGGCTGACCATGTTTCTGGCCATGACGGAACACATGGACAGGAAACAGCAACGGAAAATTGCCGTGCGGTGCATTGTTTCCGTAGTAATCATTTCAATGGTTCTTTTTCATTTCGGTGATATCATTTTTTCTCTGTTCGGCATCACGCTTGATGCTTTCAGAATCGGCGCCGGAGCCCTGCTTTTTCTTTCCGCGGTCAATCTTATCCGTGGTCCCAGCGGGACTGTGGGAGCCAGTGCAGAAGGTGATATCAGCGTTGTGCCCCTTGCCATGCCCATAGTGGTCGGTCCGGCGACCATAGGTACCCTGCTGGTGATGGGAGCAACCATGCACGGCACCACAACGCGTCTTATAGGCAGTTTTGCGCTGGTTACGGCCATTCTGGCACTGGGCATTCTTTTTTTTATGGCTCCGGCTCTTGAACGCATTCTCGGGCGCACCGGACTTTCCATCATGACCAAAATAACCGGACTGATCCTCTCTGCTCTTTCCGCCCAGATAATTTTTACCGGGGTACGGAATTTTCTTATGTAGAGCTTCGGTGTCAACCGGCATAGTCTGCAAACAACAAGGCCCGCCGGATTGCCGGCGGGCCTTGTTGTCTGTCCGATGATAAGAGGGCTACTGGTCTGAGGGAAGCTTATCTGCCGTGCCTCGTCCGCACAGCATATCAATATCGCCCAGCAGGCCGCGTTCTGCGGTTGTTTTCGCTGCTGTCTTGCAGTCGGGCCACGTGGCAGACCGGCCCAGAAGGTAGTCAAGACGTTCAAAGAACAGCGTGTACAGCGCCTGACTGAGAACCATGTCTTCCTGCAGAATGCTGTTGTCGGCCACGGGTTCTGCTCCTGTCTGCGGGCCGAGGACATACGCTTCTTTACCGGTGGCAATGACCTGAACGCGGGTGCCGTTTTCTGCGGGCACGGCATTAACAGTCCAGTAATCAGTACCGGCTGCGGCGGTAACTACAAGATACCGGAAAAACTCACGTGTTCCTGCAATGCCATGCTTTTTGCGGGTAATGCTCATGTCCTGCGGGTCGGCAAGCGTAAGCACAGTTTCGGCTGCCTGCAGCGCCTGATCCGGTGTAACGTTTTCGTACACACGGACAGAGGCTGCCAGTGCTTTTTCACGGTACAACTCAGCTTCTTCTGCGGGGACAGAGCCTCCCGCAGCACATCCGGAAAGCAAAAGTATGAGCATAAGCAGGGCGGTTCTTCTCATGGGCGACTCCAGTAATTCGTATGAAATGCTTGTGGATCAGAATATCAGCAACAATAGCCCGACGTGACAGCCTTGGCAAAGCTTTCCCGGCGTAAGGAGATCATCCTTCAGGCTGTGTGTGTTGTTCCAGCCCCGCAAGGGGCGACTTGCCAATCTGGTGCTTGATGTACTGTTTTACCAGAACCCCTGCGCGTTGTTCTGCCGTCAGCGATGCACCGTATCCGCCGTTTCTGAGTACCTGCTGAAAGTCATCACGTTTCAGAATGCTGTCTTCGGCGGAAATCTCTTCAAGTCTGGCGCTGTACCGGGCAAGGCTTGCAATCTGTTCTTCTTCCGGTTGCATTTTCAGCTTTTCGGCATAGGTTGCGATCTCGCCGGCAGGCGGAAGACGCGGTGATTCTATTACCGCCTTGAAGCCTTTCAGAAAACGTTCCGTACCCGACTGGATATGGCTTTTTTTGACAACGTTGAGCCCTGCCCAGCCGGCCTTCAGCCATTTGAACATGGCGTAGCGGGTGCGCGAAGCTGTCTCGTCATCAAAGAAAAAAGTCACGCTGGCGGAGTCGTACATGTAGGTATCCATCCAGCCTATGGCGCGAGCTGTACCGCCTTCGACACCTGTGTAAACATACTCCCAGTCACTGTCGTCGCCCACAATGGCTCCTTTCAGCCCTACGCCGGAAGGTCCGGCCTGACGCGACACACTGATAAACACGCGTTTTCCGTTCCACGGCATGAGTATAAGCAGCCTGTGCAGGTCGTATCCGTAGTAGCACCCGCTGAAGTGGTCGGGGGTGATTTCTTCGTACTCCGTGCCGCGCAGTATATGCATGTCGTTCAGATTTTCCGCCTGCTTCCACAGCGGGGCAGCGGCAAAGATATCACTGCCGGGCTTCCAGTGGCCCAGACGGACGCTGGCAGGAAACAGGGCTGCTGGTGAAATGGCAGGGTCGTAGCAGTATTCCAAAAAGGTTGTCAGCGGGACATTGATGGTATCTCTCAGAAAAATACCGCTCCCCGCCTCATTCTTGGAAGGCTGGGGCAGCGAGTCCGGCGTTGCGTTTTTTCCGACTACAAGTTCAAGCAGCGGTTCAAGGTTTTCCGCTGTCAGAGGGATCGTTTTGTCAGTGACTGCCGCAAGCAGCGTATCAAGGGCGCTGTTGACCTCCTGACTGGTGCGTGGTGTCTGGTCATCAGTTTTTGCTGCCGCATGCTGCACTGTAACAATGCAGCATGACAGCAGTAATACAAAAAATGCGCTGCACAAAAAGCGGCAACGCCTGAGATTCTGTCCAGTGTTCATGTAAGGTTCCTGCTAAAGCTTGAAAGTATGTGCCTGCTCACCCGAAGGTGTGCTTGTTGTCCGGACGATAATGGGCTATCGTCTGCCGGTCAAGTCGTGCGTTACGCCTTGTGCATGTAAAAACAGCACATTAGCATTAAAAATAAATAGCTTCCTGTAAAACAATGAGCCTCACTCAGACACAGATATGGCAATCCATACTGGATCTTTCCGGTATTTCGGCTTCTGTTTCCAGTTCCATCCAGCGTACGCTGGGTAAAAAACATCTGGAGATGGATGCTCTGGGGTTGGGTACATCACCTGCGCCAGAGCGTCCTGTCGCGCAGAGGGTGCCGGAATCAGTGACCGGCAGGCTGCTTTCCACCTCATCATAGCTTCATGTTTTCTCTGTTGCTACTGTTACTCGGCCTGCTGGCCGGACTGGCTCTGCTGGTAGGCATGGCCTCGTATCTGTTGTATTCTTACGAGGTGGTCAGTACCTCGCGCGGGGCTTCCGCGCGCCGCCCCCCCATTCCCCGGGCCATAGTCCGCGGCATTGCCATGAGCATGACCGGACAGATTCTGGTGACACTTACCTATCCGCTGGGATTGTGGGAACGGTTGTGGTTTTCTCCTGCCGGCGGACATTCCGTGACAGATGACAATCCTCCCCTGCTGCTTGTGCATGGTCTGTACCACAATGCTTCAGCCTGGATGGCCTACCGCAAATGGTTGCGCGAGGCAGGGTTAACCAACGTTTATGCTTTTTCCTACTCAAGCTGGCGTACTGACTTTGATACGCTTGTGCTCGAACTTGATGACCGCATTGCAAAGCTTGAAAAGGCTTTTCCCGGCACGGCACCGGTGCTTGTGGGGCATTCGCTGGGCGGGCTGATCATCAGAGGGTGGATTAAGCGGTTCGGCGGGTGCCGCAGGGTGCGGGCTGTGCTGACATTGGGCACTCCCCATCAGGGCAGCAAACTCGCCCGTCTGGGGTTCGGGCGTCTGTGCCGCAGTCTGGCGTTCAGAGGCCCCCTTGTACGCGCTCTGGAAAAGGACGAACCTGCTGTAAGAGTTCCGGCTGTGGCACTGTATTCCGGAATCGACAACATGGTGCTGCCCGTAGAGGGGCTGAAACCGCGCGCGACGGGATGGCGCCTGCATGAGGTGCATCCGGTGAGCCACATTTTCATGCTCTACAGTAAAAAAACGTTCGATGAATTTCACTGCAGGCTGAAAGAGACTCTTGCGGGGGGCTGTCCGGTTACTCCGCAGACTGGCCGTGCCGGTGATACAGTCTGACATAGTCCTGTGCCATACGCCGCGCAGTAAAGCGGTTCAACCAGCAGGTTCTTGCAGCTTCTCCCATTTTTTTCAGTCCGGTCCGGTCTGCCGTCAGGTGCAGAATCTGTTCTGTCATGGCGGGCCAGTTTCCGGGCTGAACAAGCCTGCCTGTCTGGCGGTCGATCTGTTCCGGTACGCCCCCCTCGGCAAAGGCCACAACAGGGGTACCTGCTGAAAAAGCTTCAAGAACCACCAGAGGATGATTGTCCGCCAGTGTGGGGTACACCAGCAGGTCGGCGGCCGTGAGCACCAGCGACAGGTGCCGGCGGTCAAGATACGGCAGTACCAGCAGACGTTCTTCTGTCCGGCAGCTGTCACCGCCCGCCATTATGCATATGATGTCGCGCCTGCTGCGCACGCTCCGCCATAATCCTTCCCATTGTTCACCCGCCTTGTATGCCGCCTGCTGCCCTCCGTGGGCAAGCATGAGTATGACTCTGGCTGCTGCAGCAATGCCCAGACGTTTCCGGGCTGCATTCTTTCCTTCCGTAAAAAATGTATCTTCAACACCGTTGGGTATCACATGGCAGGGTATGCCCGAAACTGCCTGTCCGGCCATTTTTTTCAGCCACAGGCTGGGAGATACCATCTGAACGGCTGACACGGCACAGAGCTTTTCCAGCGCGTCCCTGAGAGCGGCCTGCCGTGCTGCGGCATACGGGTAGCCGCGCGGGCAAGGGTCAGAACACCCGTCCTTCCAGCCACTGCACGCCAGCGGAAAAGGACAGCCGCCGGTGAGAAGCGATGCGTCGTGCAGCGTGATGACCACCTGCGGGAAGCGCTGGGCATCGCTCAGCAGACGCTGCCAGTCGCAGGTGCTGTGCAGGTGCAGAACGTCACAGGGCTCAGAGAATAAGCTCCGGGCAGGTGCTGTTGTTATGCACTGACATTGCCCCTCTTCAGGCAGGAGCGGGTCACTGTCGTCGTATTCTGTGCTGCGGACAACGCGGTATGGCATTTCCGGTGCACAAAGTTCGTTGTGCAGCAGGGTGGCCACCCGTGCCGCACCGCCGCGCCTGCACAGCATGCTGTGCATCAGAATGCCGGACGAGGCTGTCATACCCGCTCCAGCAAATCCTGTTTCAGGGCCCAGAGAAGCAGGAAACAGGCATCTTCGGCAGTCATGCCGCAATGCTGCACCAGCACGGCTTCAATATTGGCCGCACAGACAGGACTGCGGGCGGCAAAAAGCATCCGGTGCAGAGCATTGCGCGGGATTCTGTCGTCCACCCCGGCATATATGACGGGATGGTCCGCACCTCTGTATACGGCCTGCCCCGCCCTGCTCCACTGCAGCATCAACCCGCCGTGCAGGCGGTCTGTGGGGTGACCCGCAAAAATGGCGGCGTAATCCATCTGTTGCGGATGACGGATTGCGCGGAGCGCCTGTTCATCAACCGCGGTGGCGGCCAGCGAATCCCACAGGGCTATGTGACGCCGTACCACGCTGTGCCATGTGAACTGTTCAAGCACACGCTTACGTCCTGCAGCTCCCATGGTTTTTGCTTTTTCCGGAAACGTGAGCAGCAGGTCGAGAGCCGCGGTCAACGCAGGAACATCCACCGCTGTCTGCTGAGCCAGCTGCAGGTGGTAGTGATTGTCGTACACCACACGGGCTGCGGTATCAGCGGCACGGGTGTCTGCCGGTCCAAGGGTGGGAACAAGCAGCCCTGTCTTTTCGTGTTCCACCAGGTCGCGGTAGCCGTTCCAGTCCGAAGCGATAACGGGCAGTCCGGCTGCAGCGGCTTCCAGTACCGTCAGTCCGAACGACTCCTGCACATTGTCTGATGGAGACAGAAAAATGTCAGCCGCGCGATACAGCGCATCGCGCACCTGATCATCCGGGCGGTGGAAAAAGCGGAGCTGCAGCCCCATGGCTCTTGCTAGTCCGGACAGTACATCCGGTGTGGTGTCGCCCTGCTCTGTCCAGCCTGCAACGATAAGCGTGATCGAGCCGGGGGCGTGCCCCGCGGCAAACAGCCTCTGAAAAGCGCGCAATACCGGCAGCAGGTCCATTTTTGAATAGTGTGACACCCTGCCTGTGATCAGAACTACCCGCGATTCATCATGAAGCCCCAGCTCTTTTCTTGCTGTGTCACATGTCCCGCAGCTGTCTTTTTTTTCCGGCAGATGTGCGCCAAGCGGAATGAGTGCCACCGCAGGCGCCCTGTAGCGTTCATCAAGACCGTATGCCTGCCGCAGCGAGGCATATATATTTTCCACCGCGCATTTAGCCGCGCGTGATGTGGCAATAACCGCATCACGCGCACAGGTGCCCTGCCACATGTGACCGAGAAATGCCGAAGGATACCATGCATAGCTCAGTGAATGGGTGGGGCCGGTTATGGGGAAAATATTGCAGCCGTGCAGGTTGCGGACTCTGGCAAGACTTGCCGTGTCTTCTATGCAGTCTGAAAGATGAAAACAGTGATAAACCGTTGTTTTTAACGCGTCCGGCAGCTGAGGTCTGGTGGTGACGCGCACGCGGTCCTCCGCGGCAAAATCGGGCAGCGCAAGCTGTATCCACCGGAAAAGCTGACGGCACTGGGATTCGTTCTGCAGAAAGAAATGATACTCATCATACGGATTCTGCTGAAAAAGTTCTTTGAGAAACTGCGTGTTGGCCACACTGCGTCCCATGATATCGCCATGCTCGACGAAGGGGTGCAGGCTGCCCCATATGCGCTTGCGGCAAGGTATACTGTGCATGCTTTTGAAAAGACACAGAACAGGCCGGTTGTCAAACAGAGACAGTATTTTGACGGTACCCTTGTGGGAAAATGAGTTCGTTACTCAACATACTGATTTGCGATATTTTTATTTTCACGGCGCAAAGGTTGCATGCAAGATGGCAAGAAGAATCACCCGATGATATCGGGGGGGAGGATATATACGTGAAGCGTAAGAATCCGCTTGTCATGTGGGGCATAGCTCTTGAAACAGAAGCGGCAGCCTTTCTGGAACAGGCAGCCTGTAGCGGATGCGTGCTGCATAACTGGGATGGGCGTATGCCTGATAACAGTGCGCTGGAATCCGATGAACCGGTTCTGGTCTGGGTTTCACAGCGGGGATGGGATGCTGTGTCTGCTCTGCCGGACGAAGAAATGCAGTTTCTGCATCTTGTTCCCAGAGTTCTGTTGTTGCAGCAGGATGTTTCACCGGAGTATGTGGAACGGGCGCTTGATGCCGGTTTCACCGACATTCTGAAGGCTCCTTTTTCTGAACCCAGAGTACGCGAAGTTTTTCTGCGTGCGGCGGAAATGCAGAACCTGTACGACGATATCATCCGTATGACCCGCGAGATATGCCTTGAACGTGAGGTGCTCGCACGAAAGAACGATATTCTGGAGTTTATCGTCACCTTTTTGTCCCGTGCCACAGAAAGTCTTGATCCTGTGGAAATTCTGAGCAACGCCCGGGAAGATTTGAGCATGCTGCTGCCGCTGCGCGCGCTGCACGCCGCTTTGTGGCATCCGCAGCAGAAAGACTCCCTTGAAGCGGAAGTGTTTCTGGGGGTGGGCGAGCACACGCAGGCCGGTCTTGAGTGGAGTCAGATGCTACTTAAGGCGGCGGCAAAGCTGAGCGGCGTGCCTGTTTCGGGCTACACGGTGGAGCAGCTTGGGCAGGGAGGGGCGGAAGATGCTCCCGCACCGGGAAAAGTCATTTTGCTGCCTTTGAAAATGAGGGATGAGACGCTGGGCTGTCTTGCTCTGCTTACAGAGGATGACTGCCAGCTTGGCAAAGATCAGGTTCAGGTGCTGCATTCTGCCATGCGCCATCTGGCACTGGCGGTAAAAAATGCCCTGCTTTTCCGTGAAATGCGTTTGCAGGCTGACCACGACGGGCTGACCCAGCTGCACAACAGACGCCATTTCGATACACGGCTGCGTGAGGAACTGGACAGGCACGGTCGCTACAGCATGCCGCTTACCCTGATGATGCTGGATATCGACTATTTTAAGCAGATCAATGACCGTTTTGGCCATCAGGCCGGCGATGCCGTTTTGCGGGAACTTGCCAGTGTGCTGCGTGAAACCATCAGAACCACGGATTACTGCGCACGGTATGGCGGTGAAGAGTTTGTGGCCATATTGCCTCATACCGATGAACAGCAGGCACGCGTGCTGGCGGAACGGTTGAGGAAAAATATAGAAAGCAGAGTGTTCCGTCACCATGGAAAAACAATACAGGCGACAGTGAGCATAGGGCTGACAGGCTTCAAGCCGGGTGCGCTTACTCCGCGTGACGAACTGGTGCGCGAAGCCGACGCGGCGTTGTATCTGGCCAAGGCCAACGGCAGAAATGTTGTGTGCACTTTTGCAGGCAGCTGCAATGAAAAGGTAAAAAAGGCCCAGTAAGCCGCACTTGACCGTCTGCCGGGAATCCGGCATTTCTCCGGATCATATCAGACAGAGCTTTTGCGCTCTGTCTTTTCATTTGCCGGAGGTCATGTTTTGAACGAATTACTTTGGATCGGGTTTGCTTTTCTTGATCTTACGCTGACGTTGCTGCTCTACCGTTTTTTCGGCAGAGCCGGCATCTACGGCGTCATTGTTTTTAACCTGCTGCTCTGCAATATTCAGGTGCTGAAGACCGTTACGCTTTTCGGGCTGACAACCACGCTGGGCAACATTCTGTATGCCGGTGTTTTTCTGGCAACAGACATGCTGAGCGAGTTTTACGGCCGCAAGGAAGCACAGCGGGGGGTTCTGCTGGGATTCACTGTTGTTGTGCTGGCCACGCTGTATATGCAGATAGCGTTACTTTTCTCGCCCGCCGAGGGCGATTTTGCCCAGCCCCATCTTTCAGCCATTTTCGGGCTTCTTCCGCGGCTGGCCATAGCCAGCATCTGCGCGTATCTGATTTCACAGATGCACGATGTGTGGGCCTTTGAATTCTGGAAAAAGAAAACTCAGGGCCGTTTTCTGTGGCTGAGAAACAATGCAAGTACTCTTGTAAGTCAGCTTCTTGATTCCGCCGTTTTCTGCCTTATTGCTTTCTGGGGCGTGTTTCCTGTTCCGGTACTGCTTGAGATCATGTTTACCACATACCTTTTCAAGGGTGTCGTGGCCTTGCTGGACACGCCTTTCATGTACATTGCCCGCAAAGTGCATGCGGGGAACCCCGACTCACGCTGGTAACGGCGCAGCCGGTTTTCCGCATAATAAAAGGCCGGTGTCCGCACCGGCCTTTTTGTTTGTTTTTAAAGCAGCAGAGTTGTGGCCATACCCAGAAAGATAAAGAAACCTGCACCGTCGGTAATGGCTGTCAGAAAAATGCTGGATGCCTGCGCGGGGTCTCTGCCCAGTTCCTTGAGAATAAGCGGGATGGATGCCCCTGCCAGTGCCCCGAGAAGCATGTCGAGCAGCAGTGCCACGGCCATGACCTGCGCCAGCAGCAGATTGTGCGTAAGCAGAAAGACCGCCACCAGCACGAGAAATGCCACAATAAGTCCGCTCAGCAGGCCGATTTTTGCTTCGCGCCACACGGCGATCCACGACTTTTTCCGGTCAAAGCGTTCGGTGGCCAGCTGGCGGATCATGACTGCCAGTGCCTGCTGGCCTGTGTTTCCGGCCTGATTGGCCACAATGGGCATAAGTACCGCCAGAATGGCCATGGTGGCGATGGAACCTTCGAACAGGCTGACAACCCATGCGCTGAACGCAGAGTTGACCATGTTGATGATGAGCCACGGCAACCTTTTTTTAACCGACTCCATCCAGGGGGTGTCGACGGTTTCGTCCTGCCCTGCACCCACCATGCCCAGCATGTCTTCGCTGGCCTCATCGTGAATGATGTCGATGATGTCGTCATAGGTTACCACGCCAAGCAGGCGGCCTTCATAGTCCACAACGGGCATGGCCATGAAGTTGTAGTGCGCAAGCTGGTGCGCTACCTCCTCTTTGTCCGCATCAAAGACAACGGAAATGAGGCTCTGGGAGCTCACCTCGTCCTTGAGAAGCGTCCGGGGGCGGCAGAGCAGCAGGTTACGCAGCGAAAGCACGCCCACAAGGCGCTCCTGCTCATCAACGATATATGCGTAGTACGGGATTTCCTTGTCTTCGATCTCCCGCCTGATCTGCATGATGGCCTGATCGGCGGTTACATTGTGATCGATGATGATGATTTCGGTGTTCATGACCCCGCCGGCGGTGTCGGGGTCAAACGCCATGAGCGTTCTCAGTTCTTCTGCGTCATCCGCTTCAAAATAGCGCAGCAGCGCGTCGCGGTGATCTTCGTCCAGTTCGTCCAGCACGTCTGCGGCGTCGTCCGGTGACATTTCCGCCAGAATGCTGGCTGCTTCGTCCCAGTCCAGATTCCGCAGAATGTCCGCACGTGCGTATTCATCCATTTCCGCCAGAGCTTCCGCCGCGTCTTCAGGGGACAGGTGCTGCATAAGGCAGACCTGCTTTTCCAGCGACAGATTTTCCATATGCTCTGCCACGTCCGCAGGGTGTGCGAATTCGGCTTCGGCTTTTTCTTCGCGGCAGAAATGCAGGGCTATTTCACGCCGTTCCATGCTGTCCTGCACGGAATCTGTTTTTGTGCGCTGCTCGTGCACTTGTTCTCTTTTTTCATCAGTCATATGAATTTATCCTATGAAAGCTGTATATTGGCAGCGCTATGTTCCGCTTGAATGTCGGAGATCCGCTTGACGAAAAAATCTCAGAGTCGTAACACCCCAAAGATCAGTCTCCGAAGGCATTGTGCCTCTATCATGTAGCATGTACCTTAACAATCCCATGACAACGAGCACTACCCACTTTTTTTTCGCAGGCGAGGCACTGCGGCACACTGTTGCCGCCATTGATCTGGCGATCACCGAAGATGGTCCCGACCTGACCAGCAACGCGGTTTTCGCCCCTTCTCACCAGCTTGCCGCGCAGATAATCGCAAAGGAAGACTCCCTTGTGTGCGGGCTGGCATACATACCATACATCATGGACCGCGTCATTGCCTGCGACCCGCAGCCGCAGGGATGGGACGACTACACCGTCGACACTCCGTATGCTGACGGTGCGCATGTCACCGCGGGAACCACCGTCGTCCGGCTTCGGGCTTCCGCCCGCCGTCTGCTCAAGGCGGAAAGAATTATTCTGAATTTCATGACCCATCTTTCCGGAATAGCCAACCTGACTGCCCGTTATGTTGACGCACTTTCCGGTACGGGCACCCGCCTTCTTGATACCCGCAAGACATTGCCCGGATTGAGATATCCGGAAAAGTACGCGGTTGTTATCGGCGGCGGGCTCAACCACCGGCGGAACCTGCAAGAAATGCTGATGCTCAAAGACAACCATATTGATCTTGCCGGCAGCATCACCGCCGCAGTGCAGAGACTCAGGGACACGTATTCCCCCTGCCCCCCCGTGGAGGTGGAATGCCGCACGCCGGATGACGTGCGTGAAGCCGTGGCCTGTAACGTGGACAGAATTATGCTGGACAACATGGATGCAGACGGGCTTGCAGCCGCTTTACCGCTTATTCCGGATCATATTGAGACTGAAGCAAGCGGCGGAGTGACTCTGGAAACCATCCGCGTTCTGGCGCAGGCCTCCTCTCGACGGCTTGATTTTATTTCCGTGGGCAGGCTGACTCATTCCGCCCCTTCCGCAGATTTCAGCATGCGTATAAGCGAGTAGCAAATGAATACACAAAACAGCTATGACACCATTCAGGAGATCAGGTCCCGTATGGGCAGCCGCCTGACCATTATGGGACACCACTACCAGCACGAAACCGTAATCCGGCACACTGAGCTGCGGGGCGACTCGCTGGAACTGGCCCGCAAGACATCTCAGGTTGATGCGGAACATATTGTTTTCTGCGGGGTGTATTTCATGGGAGAATCGTCTGCCCTGCTGGCCCGCCACGGTCAGAAAATTTATCTGCCCGAGCCGGATGCGAACTGTGTCATGTCGCAGATGGCTCCCGCAGAAAGGGTCGACCGGGTACTCACCGCGCTTTCCGGTCGTGGCAGACGCATTGTACCTCTTACTTATGTCAATTCATCGGTGGCTGTGAAAGCCGTGGTGGGCAGACATGGCGGTTCGGTGTGCACGTCGGCCAATGCCCGTACAATGCTTGAATGGGCGTTTGCACAGGGCGATGCGGTGCTTTTTATTCCTGACAAGAATCTGGCGGCAAACACAGCGGATGCTCTGCAGATTCCTTTTGAAAAACGCCATATTCTTAATATCCGCCAAAACGGGGCTGCCATCGACTTTGACGCGGCGGACAGGGCTGACCTGTTGATGTGGCCGGGCTGCTGTGCCATTCATGCCCGCTTTAATCTGCGGCAGATCGCCACAATGCGCGAAGCCCATCCCGGATGCCGCATCGTGGTGCACCCCGAATGCAGCTCCGATGTGGTCAGACAGGCCGATGCCGCAGGGTCAACGTCTTTCATAATCAGATACACCGAAGAGGCGCCCGAAGGTTCCACTGTAGTTGTGGGTACTGAAATCAATCTGGTGGAAAGGCTGGCAGCGCAATATGCCGGCCGCAAGACCGTGCTGCCGCTGCTTGAAAGTGCGTGTTCACACATGAACAGCGTCACTGAAGAAAAGCTGGCGGCAACGCTGACCGCAGTTGAAAACGGCACATGTGCGCCGGTTATGGTTCCCCTAGAAATGCAGGACAACGCCCGTGTTGCCCTGGAGCGCATGCTGCAGGCCTGCGCATAAAAAGAGGCACTTTTATGTCCACTTTCCGTCCCGTCACTCCTGTTCTGGTCATCGGATCCGGTATTGCCGGATGCACTGCGGCTCTTACTCTGGCCGACATGGGTATAGAGGTCACCCTGATAACCAGCGGTGATACGCTTGATAAAGGCAACACTGCGCTGGCACAGGGAGGCATTGTTTTCCGTGCGCACGACGGTGACCCCAAGCAGCTGGAAAAAGATATTCTGGTGGCCGGTCACAGGTACAATTCGACAAAAGCCGTACGCCATGTGAGCGTTGAAGGACCTAAGGCCGTTCAGGACGTTCTTGTGGACAGGCTGTCCATTCCTTTTGCCCGTCAGCAGGACGACAGCAAGACCGGCGCCGACTGCGAGTGGGACATGACCATGGAGGGCGGTCACGCTGCTCAGCGTATTCTGCATTGTGCTGATTACACCGGCCGGGCCATTATGGACGGGCTGATGCGCGAGGTGCAGGCATCACCCAATATACGGGTGCTCACCAACCGCACCGCCATCGACCTGTTGACCAGTCATCACCACGGTACCAGTCTGGAGTTCAAATACCAGCTGGTGAACCAGTGCGCCGGAGCATATGTTTTTAACGAACAGTTACGTTGTGTGGAGACCATTCTGGCAGATTTTACCGTGCTGGCCACGGGAGGAATAGGACAGATTTACCTGCACACAACCAACTCTCCTGTGTGTGTCGGTTCCGGTCTGGCCATGGCATACAGGGCTGGTGCGCGAATTGAAAATGCAGAATTTGTTCAGTTTCATCCCACAGCGCTGTATCACCGCACTGAACGCCGTTTTTTGATTACCGAGGCCATGCGCGGTGAGGGAGCCCGGCTTGTCAATGCGTCCGGCGAACCTTTCATGCACCGCTATGATCCCCGGGCCGATCTTGCGCCGCGTGACATTGTGGCCCGCGCCATTGTGGAAGAAATGCTCTCCACAGGCAGCGACTGTGTTTTTCTGGATGCGGCCAACTATGTCGAGCACAATCTTGAAACGCGGTTTCCTACCATTTTCCAGCGATGCCTGAATCTTGGTATTGATATCCGCAGACAGCCCATTCCCGTTGTGCCCGCAGCACATTATTTCTGCGGAGGGGTGCTGGCCGACCTGAACGGCAGGACTACGCTGGAACGCCTTTACAGTGTGGGCGAATGCAACTGCACCGGGGTACACGGCGCCAACAGACTTGCCAGCACTTCCCTGCTTGAAGCCCTGCTGTGGGGCCGCAACGCGGCATTGAATATTCATGGCAGACTGGGACGCCGGGCAGCGCTGAATAAGAGGCTGCGTGATTCCATTCCTGACTGGAATCCGCTGGGCGATGAAAAAAATGATGACCCGGCCCTGATTGCTCAGGACTGGACAACCCTGCGCAATACCATGTGGAATTACGTGGGCATTACCAGAACATCCAGCCGTCTGCAGCGTGCTCATGACGAGATGCGCGACCTGTGGCGTCATGTGAGTGACTTTTACAAGCGCACTCCCCTCTCCAAGCCGCTTGTGGATCTTTTCCACGGCTGTCAGGCGGGTTACGTGGTTACCATGGCGGCACGCCGCAACAAGCAGAGCGTTGGCTGCCATTACCGGATAGACTGATATGCAAATAAAAACGGGACCTTCGGGTCCCGTTTTTATTTGCATATATGCTTTGTGTTGCTGTTACAGCAGATAATCGCGGATGATGAGAACGCCCGTGTACAACTGAAACAGTATGAGCAGCATGAGCACCAGATTGTTGATGCCGTGGGCCAGCGGGAGCACGGCCCGTTTTTTTTTGTATTTGTCGAGCACATACCCTGTGGCGAACCCCGCGGCGGCAAGAGGAATTATGATAAACCCCGCAATGTAGTGCCAACCGGTTATCAGCATGACTCCCCATCCCATCCACGCAAAAAAGAGCCCGAGCCCCATTCCTGCAATCCACAGGGCGATTGCAATTTTCCCCCATAAAACGTGCCCTTTCCAGTTGAAGGGTACTTTTTTTTTCATGTGCAGCATCATGAATCGTCTGATGCCAAGATAAAAAACATATCCGCCGGCAATGGTGGCGAACAGCTGGAGTGCCGGATGAATCCACATGCTCGGCATGTAATCCTCCTTTCAGGTAATAATACCGGAAGTGACAAGCCGGTCTGCGACCAGCAGAAGCATGACAAAAAGCATGCTGACATTGACGGCATGAAATCCCCTTACAGGCGACGCCAGCAGATAGCCCGAGGCTGCCAGACCGGTGATACCGGCAAGGCACACGGCAATGCGCACCGCTGTTTCGGCTATGAAGGGGGATACGGGCAACAGAAGCAGCGCCACCATGTATGACGCATACCACAGCCGCAGCAGTGCATGATACCTGTGCGGCAGCTCGACAGAAGGTAAGGGAAGACCGGCCGCAAGGTACGACTGGCGGTCGCGTTCTGCCCGCAGCCAGAAGTGCGGGACCTGCCACAGATAATACACGATGAAAAGCAGCGCTATCTCGGGTGAATAAAGATTACCACCTGCCGCCAGCCAGCCGAACACAGGAGGCAGAGCACCCGGTACTGCCCCGGCAAGCAGCGAAAAAGCCGTGTATTTTTTCATCGGGGTGTATACGCCATTGTATAATGCCAGCACGGCCGCGGACAGCAACACCAGACGGACGCCGCCCGCCGCATGCAGCAGTATCAGTGCGGGTAGCAGTGCCGCCATGCCCACAGCCCATGCCGCCGCTGTTGGCAGCCTGCCGGAGGCAACAGGCCGGATGCGGGTGCGGGGCATACGGGCATCCAGATCTTTTTCCTGAATCTGGTTGAACACCGAGCAGGCACATGTCAGCAGAAAGGTGCCGGCTGCGGACGTGACCATGTCCGGCCCCGCTGCGCCTGCTGCCAGCAGATAGCCGAAGACACAGGACAGTGCCACCATGCCCGCCACGCGGAACCTGAACAGGCTGGATGCTGCCCGCAGCACTATTGCGCCTTCCCGTTTTTGTCGGACAGGCTCTTCATATATTCCACAAGAGCGTTCAGCCTCTCTTCGTCCATCTCGTACGGCGGCATAACGGGATCATATCCCTTGGTCAGCTTTTCAGAAGGATTGAGTATGCTTTCAATAAGATAGCTCTCGTCTGCCGTGACAGTCCTTTCTGTACCATCTTCTATGACCAGACGCTGATAGCCGTACAGGTTTTTAACACTGGGGCCCATAATTTCGGAACCGTCCGTAGAGTGACAGGAAATGCAGCCTTCTTCCTGCATCAGCTTGCGGCCTGCACTTATCGCAGACTGGTTGCGGTTAAGCATCCAGCCCACCATCAAGTCTATTTCGCCGGGGGGGACACTGTCCTGATACGAGGGCATCATGGGGTCATAGCCTTCCACCACCTCGGCGTTGGGCTGCAGCAGTGCGCGGCGCAGGTACTGTTCGTCGGCCACCATGGTTGTCTTTGTACCGTCGGGCATAATAATCGGGCGCTCGGCACCGTAGATATCTTTAAGCGTCGGTCCCAGACCGGGGCTGCCGTCCAGCGAGTGGCATGAAATGCAGCCGTGAGTTTCCAGCAGTGCCAGCGCCTTGGCCTCGTCATCGGTCTGTTCGGTGGCATTCAGCCAGTCTTCGAAGTCTTTTTCCGGCATTACGGCCACCGTAGAAAGCATGTTGGCGTGCTTTAACCCGCAGTATTCCGCACACAGGATGTCATATTCTCCTGTCCGTTCCGCCTTGAACCAAGCGTAGGTGTCCATACCCGGAACTGTGTCCATCTTGATGCGGAAGGCAGGTACATAAAAGCTGTGCAAAACATCTGCTGAGGTCATATCAAGCCGTATTGCCTTGTTGACCGGCACATAGAGGGTGTTTGCCCGTTTGCCGTTGGGGTATTCAAAAACCCATGACCACATGCGTGCAGTCACTTTGACTTCCATGGCATTGGCAGGAACAGAGCGAAGTGCCTTGAAACCTATCCAGCCGTAATAGAACATGCCCATCACAAGCAGGGATGGAATAACGGTCCACAGCACTTCTGCTGTCACGTTGCCGTCGAAGCGCGCCGGTTTGGGGTTGCGCGTGTGGTGATAGCGCCATGCGAACCACAGCATACAGGCGGTTATGCATACCAGAATTGCTATTGAAATGCCGAAGATGACATAGAAAGCCAGATCAACCTGTTGCACAGGGCTGAGTGATTGCGGAAACATAGGCACCTCACCTGTAGGCTACGTCAAAAAATGTGAATCCTATGGCGATGGCAAGAATTGCAAAGGCAATGAAAACCATCAGGCGGATAAGATTGCCCTCATACCGCAGGTGCATGAAATAAAGCGTCACCAGACCGGCTTTGCAGGTGGCTATGCCAAGGGCAACGACGATGTTCAGGAATCCGAAATCAAAGCGGGACGCGGCAACCGTGATGGCAGTGAAAACGAGCAGGACAAGCCAGATGATGGTGTTTTGCCTGAAACTGACAATATGGTGGTGTTCGGCGCTCATGATCTCTCCTACACAATGAGGTAAAAAAGCGGAAAAAGGTAAATCCATACTAGATCAACAAGATGCCAGTACAGGCCGCTGTTTTCGAGAAAGATGAAATTGTCAGCGGTTACCCTGCCCGCGTTGATCAACCGTAATGCATAAAGCAGTACGGCTCCGCCGATGATGACGTGTATGCCATGCAGCCCCGTCATCACATAGTAAAGGCCGAAATAGACAATCTCGCCGGCGGGACGCAGCAAAAGCTGGTCTGAATCGGGGTATATCCCGTGATGAATTTTGGCACTCCACTCAAAGTACTTGATAACCAGAAAGATAAGCGCACACCCTACGGTGGCGGTGAGCAGACGTTTACAAAGCACAACTTTGCCCTGCTGCAATGCGCTGATGGAAAGAGCCACAAAAAAGCTGCTTGTGATAAGCACCACGGTGTTTACCGTGCCCAGCAATACGTCCAGTTCCTTGCTGGCCTTATGGAACTCTGCAGGGTGCTGATGCAGGTAGATGGCATACAGCAGGAACAATCCGCCGAAGAGAAGGACTTCTGTAAACAGGAACAGCCACATGCCTATTTTGGCGCCCAGATAGTCGTTATGGACGTTACTCATCGGAAGTCACCTCCCTGAAGTCGTACGGCCCGTGTGTGACCACAGGTTCTTCAACAAAGTTGTGATGCGGGGGAGGAGAAGGAACCTGCCATTCCAATGTCACGGCGTTCCAAGGATTGTCACCGGCCCGGGGGCCGCTGCGTGCTCCCTTGAACAGATTCCACAGCATGAGCAGAAGCCCTGCGGCCAGAATCCAGGATCCTACTGTGGAAATGAAATGCCCCGTGGTGTACTGCGGCAGATAGTCGTAATATCTGCGCGGCATGCCCTGCAGGCCGATGACGAAAAGCGGAAAGTACAGAACGTTGAAACCGATGAAAGTAACCAGACAGGAGATGTTGGCCACTCTTTTGTTATACATCTTTCCGTATATTTTGGGGAACCAGTAATGCATGGCTCCGAACAGACCAAACCCGAGCCCGCCGAAAATGACATAATGGAAGTGCGCGACAACAAAATATGTATCATGCACATGGATATCAGTTCCGGCCCCGCCCAGCACCAGTCCGGTAAGCCCACCTATGGAAAAGAGAAAGATGAACGCCATGGCGTAGTACATGGGCGGTTCAAGATAGATGGCCCCCTTGAACATGGTGGAAACCCAGTTGAACACCTTGATGGCAGAAGGAATGGCGACGACAAATGTGAGAAACGAAAAAACCAGCACTGCGGTATCGCTCATGCCGCTGGTGAACATATGATGCGCCCATACCAGTGAACCCGCAAAGGCTATGGCAAGGCTGGAAAAAGCGATCATCTTGTAGCCGAAGATTTTCTTGCGGGAAAATACCGGAATTATTTCGGAAATTACACCCATGGCGGGCAGAATCATTATGTACACGGCCGGGTGTGAATATATCCAGAAAAGGTGCTGATACAGCAGCGGGTCGCCGCCTTTGGTGGCGTCAAACAGCCCCACCCCCATTACCCTTTCAACCACAACCAGCAGCACGGTGATACCAAGCACCGGAGTGGCGAGTACCTGAATCCAGCCGGTGGCATACAGCGACCAGACAAAAAGAGGCAGCCGGGTCCATGTCATGCCCTCGGCCCGCAATCGGTGGATGGTGGTGATGAAATTGAGGCCGGTGAGTATGGAAGAAAAACCCAGAACAAATACGGCTGCAAGAGCCACGTTGACGTTTGTGGTGGTCACGTTGCTGAAGGGGACGTAAAACGTCCAGCCCGTGTCCGGCGGACCGTCACCCGTAAAGAGAGAGCTGAGCGCGAGCACTGCACCGGTGACATAAAGCCACCATGAAAAATTGTTCAGGCGGGGAAAGGAGACATCCTCGGCCCCTATCTGAATGGGAAGAAAGATATTGCCGAATGCGGCCGGAATGCTGGGGATGACCACCAGAAAAATCATGACCACGCCATGCAGCGTGAATATGGCATTGTATGTCTGCGCGTCCATGATGGTTTTTCCGGGGGCGATAAGCTCAAGGCGTACAAGAAAGCCAAGAAGCAGCCCCACGAGGAAAAATCCTATTATACCATAAAAATACAGTATGCCGATACGTTTGTGGTCTGTTGAAAAAATCCATGAACCGATGCTGTTTTTTGTGCCCTGCAACGGTCCCCAGAAGCCCCGGGAAGTCTGAACCGCGTCAGCCGTAGCCATAACCACCTCTCACTTGGGACGTTAAGCTTATTGTTGTGCCGCTAAGTCAGTTTCTTTTTTTCCCGCCGCGCAAAAGAAGAAAGAGGAACAAAGCTATGCCGGAAAGAACCACAATTCCTGCAATACGCATAAAGTCGAATACATAGCGTTTTCCTTCCGGGTCGTATGTAAAACAGTATGCCAGCACTCGTTTTACAGACAGTCCCACTTTTCCTTCTGCCGCTTCCGTTGCAGCCATGGTGATGTCAAAAGGCAGGAAACCGCTGCCATACAGGTAGCGGACTATTTTCCCCTCAGGCGACACCGCCACAAGAACTACAGGGTGGATGAAGTCTCTGCCCTGTCTTTGAAAGCGGAAACCGATGCTGTCCATAAATGCATCGATGTTATGTTTGTCACCGGTGAGAAACAGCCATGCTTCGGGTGGAAAAGCGTTATCAAGGGCCTGCATGTAATTGGCTTTTTTGCGGGCTGCCAGCTCGGGGGTATCCAGTTCGTCAAAACTGACGCTGAGCACCTTATAATCTTTGCCGGGGGTAAGGGTGACACCGGGCAGTACGCTGGCTATGGAACTCATCAGAATATTGCATACCGTGGGGCAGGAATAATAAACAGGGGCGACAATGGTCGGTTTGTCCATAACGGATCGAATATCGACCACGCGCCCCTGTGAGTCTGTGAAGCTAAGTCCTTCGGGCACATACTGCCCGAGCTTTTCATCCACTTCTGCCGCCTGGGGGGCGGCAGAAGCGGATGGATGAACATGGGCGTCCTCTTTCTGAGGCATCCCCTCCGCTGCCGTATGGGCTTCGTGGCCGGTATCTTCGTGCCCGTGCCCTGTCTCGGCATGTGGCACTGCTGCCGGCCGGGCTTCCGGATTCTGCATGGTATGAGCTGTATGCTCTTCGGCTGCAGCGGGTATGCCGGTAATGGCAAGCAGGCAGAAGACCACAACAGCTGCTATTGACAGCAAGGCAGGCATCTTCATGGGGACCCTCCGAAAGATGACGGATGCTTAGAACTTTGCGATGTGGTCGGCCAGAGTCTTGATCTGCTCGTCGTTGAGGCGCTTCATGATATTGATCATGACACTTTTTTTAGATCCGCCGAAAGAACCGTCGAGGTAGCCTTTCATGTTTTTATACAGCTGTTCGGCGCTCTGCCCCTTGATTGGTTCGCCGACCCCCATGGCCAGTTTGCTGCCGTCGGCGCCGTGGCACCCTGCACACATTCTGTACAGTGAGGCTCCGTCTTCAGCTGCCGTGGCAATGGCTGCTCCGGTTCCGAGAACAAGGCACAGGCTCATGATTGCGATCAGTTTTTTCATTACATCCTCCGTAGTTATGGGTATTGGAACATGGGACATGCAGTCCATATTGCAAACAATACTAACAGTGCATGTATAATAAACGCAACGTCTTCATGCATTTATTTTGTTATGCCCAAAAAAAAGAGCGCCCGCAGGCGCTCTCTTGTTTGTCAATGAATGACCGGAAAGGCTCAGGGGGTATCCTGAGCAGGTTCTTCTGCAGGCACATCCACCCCGAGCATGAGCAGGATGGGGCTTGCGACGAAGATGGACGAATAGGTACCTACGCCCACACCTATCAGCATGGCCAGCGCGAAGTCGTGGATAACGCCGCCTCCGAGGAAGTACAGCGTGATGATGACAAGCAGCGTGGTGCCGGATGTCAGGATGGTCCGGCTCAACGTCTGGTTGATGGCCAGATTGATTACCGAACCGAGCGATTCGTTCTGGTGCGACAGCCGGTATTCGCGGATACGGTCGTAGACAATGATGGTGTCGTTCAGCGAGTACCCGATAATGGTCAGCAGCGCTGCCACGATGGTCAGGTCAAACTCCTTGTCCAGCAAGGAAAAAAGCCCCACCGTAATGGTTACGTCGTGTATGAGCGCCACAAGCGCCCCCAGTGCGAAGTTGAGCTTCAGCTTCCAGCAGAGCGCAAGCGTAAGCAGCAAGGCGGCAAACACCAGACCTGCTTTGCTTATGCCCAGCTGGCCCAGCAGATACATGCCGGTGGCAAGGGCCGCGGCCATGATACCCGCGGTGAACCAGCGTTGTTCAAAACGGCCTGAGATGTAAATGGCAATGAGCAGCACGGCGAAGTAAAGAGCTTCAACCGCTTTCGAGCGCAGATCGGCCCCTACTTTCGGGCCTACCATTTCCAGCCGTTTGATTTCATAGCTGGCCCCCGGAAGTTTTCCGGTAAAAGCCTGTGCAATGTCACTGCGCAGATCTTCGGGATTTTCTCCCGCCTGCGAAACGCGCACGAGGTATTCATTGTCTGCGCTGTCTCCGAAACGCTGCACGCTCAGTCCAGGAAGGTTAAGGTCTTCCAGACTGCTCTTGATGGCGGCCGGCTCGACGGAGCGGTCAAACTGCACCTGCACCACCACCCCGCCGGCAAAGTCAATTCCGTAGCTCGGGCCGCCTTTGATGAAAAGCGAAAGCAGCCCGACAAGGAGAACCACTCCGGAAAGGCACAGAGATATTTTGCGCAGACCGACAAAATCAATATTGATATCGGGCTTTATTATGGACAATCCCATGAATTCCTCTCCTTAGATGCTGAGCTTTCGGCCCTGGCGTTTCAGGCTCCAGATATCCATAAGCACGCGCGATACAAAGATAGCGGTGAACATGGAGGCCAGAATGCCGAGACTCAGCGTGACGGCAAAACCGCGTATCGGGCCGGTTCCGAACTGATACAGAATGACAGCCGCTATGATGGTGGTGATGTTGGCATCCACAATGGTCAGAGTGGCCCTGCTGTACCCTTCCTGAATGGCTGCCCGGGGGGTTAGCCCCTTACGCAGTTCTTCCCGGATTCGTTCGAAGATCAGTACGTTGGCGTCTACGGCCATCCCCAGTGTCAGGATGATGCCGGCAATGCCCGGCAGCGTCAGGGTTGCCCCGAATCCGGCAAGGCCGGCAAGGATGAGCACCAGAGTGAAACTGAGTGCCACGTTGGCAACCAGACCGGCGAAACCGTAGTAGACAACCATGAATATGACCACCAGCACACCGCCGGCCAGAGCCGCGGTGACACCCTGGTCAATGGACTGCTGGCCCAGCGAAGGGCCGACAGACCGTTCTTCAAGAATATGTACCGGTGCGGGCAATGCGCCGGCACGCAGCACAAGCGCAAGGTCGTGTGCTTCGGCATCGCTGAAGCGGCCTGTGATGCTGGCCCGCCCGCCTCTGATTTTTTCCTGAATAACAGGCGCGGAGTACACTTTGCCGTCCAGCACAATGGCCATCCGCTTACCTTTGTTTTCACCGGTCACCAGTTCAAACATCCGTGCCCCGCGGTCGTTGAAGGTCATGATGACGTAGGGCTGGTTGAACTGGTCGAAGCTGGCGCGGGCGTCCACAATATTTTCGCCGGTCATTACCGCTTCGCGGTTGACTACAACGGGTATCGAGGCACCCGAGGCGCCCCGTTCCTGCATCTCGCGGATTTCAGTTCCGGGCGGAACAATGCCTCTGGCCACATTGGCGGGATCCACATCGTCGCGCACCATCTTGAACTCAAGGTGGGCGGTTTTGCCGATGATCTGGATGGCCCTTTCCGGATCGTTAAGGCCGGGCAGCTGCACCTGAATACGGTTGTCCTGCTGCTTGCGTATGTCGGGTTCGGCCACGCCGAACTGGTCAATACGGTTGCGGATGGTTTTAACGGCCTGATCAAGTGCCAGATTAGAAAGATACTTTTTGTACTCAGAGCTGAAGGCCAGAGAATATTTCACCCTGCCGTCGTTCAGCACCTGAGGGGGCGAAACAGTAAGTCTTTCGAACTGTTTTTTCAGCAGGCTATCCAGTTCACCCCGCTGCTCTTTTTTCAGCAGAATGAACTCCAGCCGGTCTCCTGCGACCACGCGGGGCCGCATAAGAAAAATTCCTTCGTCACGCGCGATCTCACGCAGATCATTTCCCGTCTGGGACAATGCGTTTTCCAGCGCTTTGTCCACATCTACACCCAGTGTCAGATGAATACCGCCCATAAGGTCAAGGCCGAGGCTGACTTTGTTGTCGGGCAGGATTTTCTGCAACGGGGAGGATTTGAAGGCGGGAATGCTAGGCAGTGTATAGGCCAGCCCCATCACTGCCACAACGAGTGTGAGCGCGATTCTCCATCGCAGGCCCTCTTTCATTGCAACTCCTCTATTCAGTGGGCTGAAAAACACGCCGTTGTGTGCCTGCTGCTGCAGGCAGGCGTGCCTTGTCGCCCGATGCGGGGCATCAGGCTTCTTTACAACAAAAAAGCAAGCATTCAGGCAGAAAAGACCGCGGGAGGCGGTCTTTTCTGTATGCTTGCATAAAAAGACGCCGGAGCGTCGTTATTTCTTGCTGTCCTTGGCGGGTTCTTCTTTTTTGCCGTTTTTGGGATCGGCAAGACCGGAAATGAAACCGCGGCCGACTTTAACGACAGTCTGCCCGAGGTCAATGGACAGCCATTCATCACTCACTTCGACGATACGTCCATACAGGCCGCCGCCGGTGATCACACGGTCACCTTTTTTCAGGTTACCAAGCATTTCGCGATGCTCTTTTGCCTTTTTCTGCTGAGGCCGGATGAGCATGAAGTAGAAAATCGCGAACATCAGAATCAGGGGCACAAAGCTCATGATCGGGTTGCCACCCTGTGCTCCGGCTTCCGCGCCGGCACCCATGGCATAGGCCACACTAGTCGAGAACATATATCCTCCTTGCCAGTCAGGTTTCTTGCGTTGCAGCCCGCAGATGCGGGAAAACGCAATCTACCTACCTGCTTGAACAGAAACTTTCAACGCTTTTCTGGACTAGTTGGTACCCACGTACATGTTACCGTAAGGCCTGTGCGAAAAAGGCTTCACCTTGGCAAAGTCAGCGTCCAGCACCATGGCCGCGTCCATTCCGAATTCGGTGCAGAAGTCGCGGACATGCTTTGTTATGAATGCCGTGTCTTCGGGCGTGAGCGGTTCAAAATGCAGCCCCGGCCCCAACTGGTATCGGGGTACGGTGCCGCGGATGTATATCACGCCGCCGTGCATGCCCGTTCCCAGACTTCTGCCGGTAATGGGGGCTTCGGGCTTGGACGTATCCATGCCCAGCAGGATGATGGCTCCGCCGGCCATGTATTCTCCCAGAAAGTCTCCTGCCTTACCGCCGGCAACAATCACAGGGGATTTGTCCATATAGGCTTTCATATGAATTCCCACGCGGTATCCCACGTCTGACCGGACAAGTATTCTGCCGCCGCGCATGGCATAGCCCAGAACGTCTCCTGCCATGCCGTTGATAACAATGGTGCCGTCATCCATGGTGTTGCCCACGCCGTCCTGCGCGTTGCCTTCCACCCGTATGGCCGGCCCGCGCATAAAAGCGCCCAGATCCTGTCCCGGCACGCCGTGCAGAATAAAGCGGACATCTCCTTCGACGGCGTTACCGATATACCGCTGTCCACGGATATTGAATATTTCCACCGTGTCGGCACCGTTTTCCAGCGCGGTGTGAATCTGCTCATTAAGTTGCCGGTAGTATACTCCGGCGGCATCTATTTCCACTTTTTTGCCCATGTCACGCCTCCACTTCAACAATGACAGGTTCACCGGCTTTGGGCGCCCATACTCTGTCAAGTTCGGGACACACTTCACGGATGGAGCTTTCTTCGCTGGACATGAACACCATGTCATCTTTTTCCGCCACAATAAGAGGACGGAGCTTTACGCGGTCATTCAGGCCCATCATGCTTTTGCCGTCGGTGACCAGAATGGCAAACGGACCGTTGAGCATGGCCGAACCGTACACCATGCGCAAAGCCTCGCACGCCCTGCGCTCGTCTTCGGGCATTCTGTCTATCTCATCCCAGAAAGGCGGGGCGAAAACTCTGCTTGCCATGCGTTTGCTCAGGCCGTGCTTGCGGATAAGAAGATCAAGCAGATACGCAACAACTTCAGTATCTGTCATCAATGTGCACTCATAATCATGCTGACACAGATACCGCTTGTTGATGCCGTATGAAGATATTTCGCCGTTGTGCACAATGGCCCAGTCCAGAATGGTGAACGGGTGCGCGCCGCCCCACCATCCGGGCGTATTGGTCGGAAAACGGTTGTGTCCCGTCCATATATACGCGTTGTATTCGTCCAGCCTGAAAAAATCGGCTATGTCTTCCGGAAAACCAACCCCTTTGAACGCCCCCATATTTTTTCCTGACGAAAAAACAAACGCTCCGGCCACTGTTTTATTGATATGCATGACCACGCTGACCACATAGTCGGCCTCGTCCAGATGTTCCCATCGGGGGCGCACCTGTCTGGGCGTGACAAAAAAACGCCATACAATGGGCGGATTTTTGATGGCCGGAGTTTTTCTGGTGGGAATGGGCTGAGACTCCGCAATGTCGAAGAATTCTTTGATAACCTTTTCCGCCTTGTCCAGAGATGTCTGGTCGTCACACATCAGGTGGAAGGCATACTTGTCGGCGTGGTGAGGATAAATGCCGTAAGCGGCAAAACCACCGCCCAGTCCGTTGCCCCTGTCATGCATGGTGCACATGGCGCTTATGGGCATGGAACCGGAAATGAGATTTTTCTTCCTGTCAATGACGCCGAAGACACCACATCCGGAAATGTCTTTATCAAACTGCCAGAATGTATCCGGAGCTTTCATGTCGTTCTCCTGTCGCCGGATTAGTCCGGCCTGACGGCAAAAAGAGCCGCCCGAGCATTTTCGGGCTATCTGCCCGCGTGTTTAACGCCCAGTATGTCCAGTTCCACCTGATTAAGGCCGATGCCGCGCAGCTTGTCGCGGTTGCCCCGCAGGCTTTCAATGGAGTTCAGGCCCATGCCGCCCAGCATTTCCTGTATTTCGTGCCCCCATGCGCGGATAAGATTGGCAAGGCGTCTGGCTGCCACATCGGGATTCTGGCGTTTTTTCAGGCGTGCTTCATTGGTGGCGATACCCCACGGACATTTGCCGGTATAACAGCGGCCGCACAGGGTGCATCCTACAGCCACAAGAGCCGCAGTTCCTATGTAAACAGCGTCCGCACCCAGCGCTATGGCCTTCACAACGTCCGCGCTGCAGCGCATTCCTCCCGAAACCACAAGCGAGGCATGGTTGCGGATACCCTCATCGCGCAGGCGGTTGTCTACCGCGGCAAGGGCCAGTTCGATGGGTATGCCCACGTTGTCGCGGATCATGGTGGGCGCAGCACCTGTGCCACCTCTGAATCCGTCAATCACCACAATGTCGGCACCGGCCCGGACTATGCCCGAGGCAATGGCCGGAGCATTGTGAACGGCTGCAATCTTGACGGAAACGGGAACACGGTATCGGGTGGCTTCCTTAATGGCATAGATAAGCTGCAGCAGATCTTCAATGGAGTAGATGTCGTGGTGCGGAGCCGGAGATATGGCGTCCGAACCGAGAGGTACCATGCGGGTGCGTGACACTTCTTCGTCAATTTTTTCACCCGGCAGGTGTCCGCCGATACCCGGCTTTGCCCCCTGACCAACCTTTATTTCCACTGCCGCACCTGCGTTCAGGTAGTCTTTATGCACCCCGAAACGGCCGGAGGCTACCTGTACAATGGTGTTGGCCCCGTAGCCGTACAGCGAAGGATGGAGCCCGCCCTCTCCCGTATTATAGACTATGCCCAGTTCCGTGGCGGCCTGAGCCATGGCCTTGTGCAGGTTGAAATTGATGGATCCGAATGACATGGCTGCAAACATCAGCGGATACTCCAGCCGGATCTGCGGAGGCATTTCTCCCTTCAGCCTGAATGTACCGGCTGTTTCTTCAAAAGCCGCGATATCCGGTTTGGCTCCCAGATAGGTGCGCAGCTCCATCGGTTCACGCAGCGGATCAATCGACGGATTGGTGACCTGGCTTGCGTCAAGCTGCAGGTTGTCCCAGTAGACGGGTTTCTCCGCCGGACTGCCTGATCCGGAAAGCAGAATGCCGCCTGTATCGCTCTGCTTGTATATGTGTTTGATGAACGCAGGTGTCCAGAAAGCGTTTTCACGGAATTCTGAAGGATTTCTGCGTATGGTCAGGCAGCTTGTGGGGCACTGCGCCGCGCATCTGTGGCAGCCGGTGCATTTTGAACTGTCGAAGCTGACACGCTGTCTGGTGTCGTCCCAGTAATGTGCCTCATAGGAGCACTGTCGCACACAGACCTCGCAGTTGATACAGCGCGAATCATCGCGGAAAATGACAAAGTCTGTGAATTTTTGACTTATCGGCTTGAAAGGCAAAGCGTGCCTCCTTTGCTGGATGGCGCATCTGTGACAAAAATGTTTATTTTGCGCATTGCACAAATAAACGGCAGGAAGATGCGCTCTTGATGTTAGGAATTAACGTAAAAGTATAAAAAATGTCAATTCACAGGACGGCGCTATCAGGCAGTTTGATTCTTTACTCTTTATTTTTAGTATATTAGTCCATTTTTTATATTTTTGAGAAAAAACCATCCATATGATTTTCTGCAAGATAATTACAATTTTGTAATATTATCTTTGATGAATCCAGTGACAAGCTGCCCTACTTTGCCGGAGGTTTCTCTGTGTGTGGTAAGCAGATGATGGGCGGTTATCTTCTCAGTAACCGGCAGCAGGTGCATCTGCCTTACCGCAGAGCTGATGGAAGTGATGATCCGCCATGCGTTGCTGGGAGGGGATGTTCTGTCTGTGGGAGCATGGAGGACCATCGCCGGACAGGTGACGTTTCCGAGCATGCGCCCGACACTTCGGCAACCTTCTATAAGGCTCCAAAGCTGCGGCAGCAGATTTACACCGTCATAACCGCGCCACGGCGCAATCTCCTGTGAGGCGGACGAACGCGGTGCTGAAGGCCACACGGGGCGGACAAACCGCAGAAAGCGCACAAGAGGCAGGCGCCAGTCTTTCATTTCCCACGGGATGATCCGGTAAACATGGATGGGAGCGGCAATGCTGACAACAGCCGCAGGTGAATGCCGCGCCGCGATATATAATGATAGAGTGCCGCCCATGGACAACCCAGCCACTGCCGCGTGGTCAACCTCGCGAGAAAAAGTCACAAACTGCTCCTCGGCATAAGATGCCCAGTCGTTGAAAAAAGTTTCGCGGAAGCGGGTCACGCTTGAGTCATGTCCCGGAAGGGTTATGCATTTTGCCGTTCCGCCGGCTCTCTTCACAGCTTCAGCCAGCGGTTGCATCTCGAAAGATGCTCCGCCGAAGCCGTGAATCAGCAGACATCCCCATTTCATTTTTCACTCCTGAGTTGTTAGTTATTGCCTGACAGACGATGTCTTTATACCATATGTGATTACGCCTGTCGCAAAGGAGACCTGAATGAAGCAACATTGTGACCGGATTATCAGAGCCGGTGTTCTTGTCACTCAGGACGAGCAGCGCCGTGTGCTTGGTGATGCGGCTGTGGCCGTGACCGGAGACACCATAACCGCCGTCGACCATGCTGATGTGATAGCCGCGGAATGGAGCACCGACGCTGTAAGCGACCTTTCGGGCATGCTCGTCATGCCGGGGCTGGTCAATGCCCACACCCATGTGGCGATGACTTTTCTGCGCGGGCTTGCCGACGATTTGCCGCTAATGCAGTGGCTCACCGAGCATATTTTTCCGGTTGAAAAGCATCTGAGTGCCGAGATAGTCGAAGTCAGCGCTCTGCTGGGCTGCGCCGAAATGGCTGCCACGGGCACTACCACCCTGTGCGACATGTACCTTATCGAAGATGCCACATTCAAGGCCGTTGACCGTGCAGGGCTGCGCATGCAGGGCGGAGAAGGCCTTTTCGCCTTTCCTTCGCCGGCATATGCCTGCATTGAAGATGCCTTTGAACTAGTACGCCGGCAGCATGACAGGTATTCCTCTCACAGCCGCATACGTCATGCGGTCATGCCTCACGCCGTATACACCAGCAACCCTGAAATGCTGGCCCGCTGCGCCGCGCTGGCCGGAGAACTCGGTTGCGGGCTGCATATCCATCTGGCCGAAACCGCAGCCGAAACCGCGCAGTGCCTTGCGAGCTTCGGCAAACGCCCCATCCCTTACTGCCGTGATCTGGGCGTACTTTCGCCGCGTACCACTGTGGCGCATGCGGTGGATGTAACCGATGACGAGCTGGAGATACTGCGCGAATCCGGGATTTGCGTGGCACACAACCCGGTAAGCAATATGAAGCTTGCATCAGGTGCCGCACGTGTTCCGGAAATGCTTGCCGCAGGTATCTGCGTAGGCATTGGTACTGACGGTGCGGCCAGTAACAACGGGCTTAATATGTTTACGGAAATGAAAACATGCGCCCTGCTGCACAAGTTGCGCTATGCCGACCCGACCTGCGTGCCTGCGGCAACGGTGCTGGACATGGCAACCACGGGGGGTGCGAAGTGCGCCGGCTGGCCGGAAACCGGTGCGCTGGTGCCGGGAGCCAAGGCAGATCTCATTGCACTGGATTTGTCAGCCCCGAATCTGCAGCCTCTGTATTCTGCGGTTTCTCATATTGTTTATGCCGCCACAGGGCACGAAGTTACCCACACCATGGTCGGCGGCGAATTTGTATATGAAAACGGACGGCACACCAGATTTGATTATCCGGCCTTGCTGCGGGAAGTGGCCTCTATCCGCAGGTGGGTGCAGAAAAAAATCACGGGATGATCCGGCTTTCTGGCCTGTTGAAACGCTTTTATGTTGACATTTGCCGCAATCCGTATCATGGATTCCTGCTTTCAAGACAACAATACCGCGCAGCCTGCGCGACTGGGAGGTTTATATCATGAGTGATGAAAGAATGCTCGAAGGCGCGGTGAAGACTGCCGAAGGCGTTGAGCTTAACGGCATGGTGATGGCGCCTGTTGTTGAGCAGTGTGACGGTTGCGACCGTGTACGCTCTTTTGAAGGTGAAAAGTTCTGCAGCAGCTACCCCTTCCCCGCCAAAAAGTGGGCACAGGGCAACTGCAACTTTGCTACCCACGTAGCCAGAGTGACCGCCAGCGGCAAAAAGGTTAACCCCCTTAAAGCATCCAAGCGTGCTGCCCGCGGGTAACTGCTCTCTTGTCGCGAGCTTTCGAAAGGGCTGCCCTCGGCAGCCCTTTCGTTTTTTGCACAGGCGTTTTTACTTTACTTTCACCGTGTCAGGCTGCATTCTGCCCCGGCATTACCGCATAACCGTGCCATGCATGTCAGGAGCAAACAATGTTACAGACTCTTTTTGCCTATCTCGACACCCAGCGCGACACCGTGGTGGAACTGCAGCGCGAGCTGACCGCCATTCCTGCGCTGGATCCTCAAAGTGAAGGAATCGGCGAAGAAGCCAAGGCTGAATATATCATCGCCAGACTGCGGGAATTCGGGGTGACGGATATTGAAACCGTCAATGCTCCGGATATCCGTGTTCCGTGCGGATATCGTCCCAACGTCATCGCCCGCATCGCCGGACGCGATACCTCCAGAACTTTCTGGATCATTTCGCACATGGATGTGGTCCCTCCCGGAGATCTGGATCTGTGGGATGCCGACCCCTATACCTTGCGTACCGAGGGTGATGTCCTTATAGGGCGGGGTGTGGAGGATAACCAGCAGGCCATTGTTTCCAGCCTGCTGATGGCTCGGGCATTGTGTCGTCATGATATCACGCCGGAAATAAACATTGGCCTTCTGTTTGTGGCGGACGAGGAAACAGGGAACACGTTCGGGCTTGACCATGTGCTGGCCGTCCGTCCGGAACTTTTCCGCAGTGCAGACCTGATTCTTGTTCCTGACTGCGGCAATGCGGACGGCACCATGCTTGAAGTGGCCGAGAAGAGTGTCCTGTGGGTAAAAGTAACCGTTACCGGCAGGCAGTGCCACGGCTCGCGGCCGGAAGAGGGGGTCAATTCGCTGGTGGGTGCGGCTGCCATGATACTGAAAGTTCAGGACCTGCACACCAGTTTTGATCTGCGTAATGATCTTTTTGTTCCGCCGGTTTCCACGTTTGTGCCCACCAAAAAAGAGGCCAACGTGCCCAACGTGAACACTGTACCCGGTAATGACGTATTTTATATCGACTGCCGTGTACTGCCTGAATACGCCCTTGATGATGTCATGCAGCAGCTGCAGGCCATGGCCGCAGAGGTGGAGACGCAATACGGAGTGACCATTGCGCTGGAGCCGGTGCAGCGCGAGCAGGCCACAGCGCCTACGGATACGGGTGCCCCTGTGGTTCTTGCTTTGCAGCATGCCGTAAAGTCCGTATACGGAGCAGATGCCCGTCCCATGGGTATAGGTGGCGGCACCGTGGCTGCTGCCTTGCGCCGCAAAGGGCTGCCCGCAGTTGTCTGGAGCAAGATTATCTCCAATGCGCACACGCCCAATGAGCGCTCGCTCATTTCGGCCAATATAGGCGACGCAAAAGTGATGCTTCATGTCGCCCTTGCTCCAGCCCGATAAAAGTCAGCCCGGCGCGTCGAAATGACGCGCCTTTTTTAGCTATGTCAGTAAAAAAAGCTTCTTTTCCCGAACTGTTCGATCTTGTGGTGGTGGGTGCCGGCCATGCCGGATGTGAAGCCGCCATGGCTTCTGCCCGTCTGGGGCTTAAAACGCTGCTGCTGACCATCAACGCGGACAGAATCGGCCATTTGTCATGCAACCCTGCCATAGGCGGGCTGGCAAAAGGGCATATGGTCAAGGAAATTGACGCCCTGGGCGGCATGATGGGACTGTGGGCCGACGAAGCCGGCATCCAGTTTCGTCTGCTGAATACAAGCAAGGGGCCTGCCGTCCATTCCACACGGGCCCAGATAGACCGCGATGCTTACATGAAAGCTGTGCAGCGGGATGTTTTCCGGCAGGATAATTTGTGGGTGTGGCAGGATACCGCGGAAAACGTGCTGGTGGAAAACGGCCGCGCCGCCGGGGTGTCCACTCTGCTCGGTCAGGAGTTCAGGTCGCGGGCGGTCTGCGTCACCGCCGGAACATTCATGAGCGGGCTTATCCACGTGGGGTTGACCCACTTTTCCGGTGGCCGGCTGGGTGACCCTGCCGCACAGGGACTTTCCGCAAGCCTGCGTGCCGTCGGACTGGAACTGGGCCGTCTGAAAACCGGCACCACCCCCCGCCTGCTACGTGACAGCATCAATTTTGATGTCATGGTGGAGCAGCCCGGCGATAATCCGCCGCGCCCTTTCAGCTTCCGGTCTCGGCATGCACGCATGCCGCAGGTGCCGTGCTATCTTACGTGGACCAACGAGGCGACGCATGAGGCTATACGGGCAGGTTTTGATCGTTCCCCCATGTTCACCGGCATCATTTCCGGTACCGGAGCGCGCTACTGCCCTTCCATAGAAGACAAGATCGCGCGTTTTCCCGACAAGGACAGGCATCAGATTTTCATCGAGCCGGAAGGCCTGCACAGTCCGGAAGTTTACCCCGGTGGAATTCCTACCAGCCTGCCGCTGGACGTGCAGAAAGCCATGATAGCCACCATTCCCGGTCTGGAAAAGGCCCAGATTGTGCGGCCCGGCTATGCCATAGAATATGATTATGCCAATCCCACGCAGCTTAAGCCCACACTTGAAACAAAAGTTCTGCCGGGATTGTGGATGGCCGGACAGGTCAACGGCACCTCCGGCTATGAGGAAGCCGCCGCTCAGGGGCTGTGGGCCGCTCTGAACATTTTCTGCGGTCTGCGCGGTCTGCCTGCTTTTATTCCGGGCCGTGATGAGGCGTATATGGCAGTGCTGGTGGATGACCTTGTGACCAAGGGAACGCTGGAGCCGTACCGCATGTTTACGTCGCGCGCAGAGCACAGGCTTCTGCTGCGGGAAAATAATGCCGACAGCAGACTGACACCCGCGGGTCGCAGTCTGGGGTTGGTTGATGACGCCCAGTGGCAGTTGTACACCGCCAAAAAAACGGCGCTGGAGCAACTGCTTGCGGAGCTTGACGCAAGACAGGTCAGGCCCGATGCCGCAACCCGGGATATTTTTGTGCATATGAATGAGGCGGTGCCCACCAGATCGGTGAGTCTGGCAGACCTTTTGCGCAGACCGGCACTGGGCATCACGGACCTGCAGGCGTTCGGCCTTGAAACGGCCGGTTTTGCCGCGGATGTTCTTGAAGAGGCCCAGACCATTGTAAAATATTCCGGGTATCTGAAGCGGCAGGAAGAGCTGGTGCTGCGTACTGCGCGACATGAATCTGTGGTCATTCCCGAAGCGGCGGATTATGCCGCTGTTCACGGATTGACTCGGGAAGCTGTTGAAAAACTGAGTAAAGTCCGTCCACGGACCCTTGGTCAGGCTGCGCGTATTTCCGGAATCACACCCGCTGCATTATCGTGCATAGAGGTCTATCTGAAAAAAAACGGCTGGCTGTAACATTATTATGGTGTTTTTTTTGCATTGTTCAGCGGATACTGCCGTTGGTACAATGCCCTTGAAATACACAAGGCTGTTTTCAGCCTTTGGAGCAGCTTTTCAGAATGGATCAGATTGCAATGAACATCCAGACGTCTTCCGCAGCTGTCCGGTTTTCTTCACTGGACCGTACGACCAACTACTTTACGGAAATCGGTAACAGCTTCGGTGCCACATCGTTTTCATCCACTGCGTCGCTGACGGTCATAGCCGTACTGTGCGGTGTCATTGTCGTGCTGCTGGGTGTCATTGTCGTTCTGTCATATCTCAAGCGCAAGCACGGCAGTTATGTGCCCGCGGGCTGGATTCTGCGTCCCGCAGAAATTGCACAGCAGCTGCAGAAAGCCATTGACCAGCGGGGAAAAGTCGAGCTGCAGTTTCACACACCGGGCGCACGCCGCCACACCACAACCTGCCTGCCTGTGGCGCTGGAACATGACACTCTGCTGCTTGAATGCTCCGGTCTGGAAAAGCTTTCGCCGGGCTGGATAGGCAGAAGTGTGGAATGCTTTTTTTGTCTGAAGTCAGGAACACATCCTGTCTATTACACGTTTGTGACCACAATTGCCGGCATACGCATGGAGGGGGAAGGCATCTGCATGATGAACGTGCGCCTGCCCGAAGTGCTGGAACAGCGGCAGAAAAGAGCTTTTCTGCGGGTGGAACCTCCGGAGCAGTATGTTCTGGGTATGGCTCTTTGGGCTGAACCGCTGGATACCACCGGCAGCATGAAAATGAATATCAAGGACTGGGGAAAGCCTGCTTTGGTATTTATTCCTAATAAAACCTCTGATATTGAGCTGGTTAATATCTCTGCAGGCGGCGCCAGACTGAAGGTCCGCCGCGAGCGGGCTAAAAAATGCGGACTTACGTTCACCATTGCCGAACGTTTCATGCTGCTGCTTGATCTCTGGGAACCTGAACTGGGCAAACGGGACAGATATTGGCTGCTCTGCCGCACTCAGACGCCTTTTATCGATTTTGAAACACGTGATGTGGATCTGGGCGTACAGTTTATCGGGTATGCCCGTAACAGGGAAAACAGCACTCACGAGCTGGTCTGGCAGCCCATGAAAGCCGGAGAAGGCATAGAGGTTATCGGCAACTGGGCCATGAAGCGCCATCTGGAGCTTTACCGCGAAAGGGGCCCGGAAGAGTAAGAGTCATTTTTTAGCCGGTAAACCGCTTGCCTTGAAAAGCGGTTATGCTTATTCGAAAAGGAACAGGTATCCGGACCCGCTGCCCAGCAGAATCGGAAGACATTTTAACAGGAGTGAAAACATTGGACGGAGGCTCGGACAGTAGGCTCTGGTCGCTTTTTTCAAGATTCTTTTCCGCAAAGAACGGCGACAGTGTTGAACAGGCCATCATTGAAGCTCAGGATGACGGTGAACTGGATTCTGAAGAAAGCACCATGCTTCTCAGCATCCTGCGGCTGGATGAAATGCAGGTCTATGAGATCATGACTCCCAGAACCGACATTGACTGTGCGGACGACCAAAGCTCTCTCGGGGACATCATCGATCTGATTGTTTCTTCGGGACATTCACGCATTCCCGTTTATCGTGACAACCGCGACAACATCATCGGCGTTGTTTATGCCAAAGACCTGCTCAGTGTCCTTACCGACACCGGTCAGCGCAGTGCTCCGGTGACTGAAACCATGCGTCAGCCCATCTTTGTTCCGGAAACGAAAAAGGTGAGCGAGCTTCTGCAGGAATTCCGGACCCGCAAGAATCATCTTGCCATTGCGCTTGATGAATACGGCGGCACCTCCGGTCTTGTGACCATTGAGGATGTGCTGGAAGTAATTGTGGGCGACATAGAAGACGAGCATGATGCGCCCCGTCAGGAAGATATACGTGCTCTTGACGACGGAACGCTTGAAGTTTCAGGCAGGGCTTTCCTTGAAGATCTGTCAGAACGGCTCGGAGTTTTGCTCGAGTCCGATCAGGTGGAAACAATCGGCGGTTATCTTTCTGAAATAGCAGGGCATGTCCCGCAGGCAGGAGAATCTTTTACTGTCGGCGCTCACAGCTATACGGTAATGGAAGCTGACGCCAAGCAGATAAAGACAATCCGTGTTACTCCCTCTGAATAATTCAAGGCGGCTCCGGCCGCCTTTTTCATGATGACACACCGTTATGACCATGCGTGCGAGCTTTGCAGTGAATAACAGGTCAATCGTTCTTATTGTTCTGGTTTCGGCAGGCATGTTTGCCGGGCTGCCAAACCCTTTCTGGCAGAATTCTTTCCTTGTTCTGCTTGTTCCCGCCGCCCTGTACGCAATCGCCTGGCACGTCCGGTCCGCATCCGCTGCCTTTCGTCTCGGCTGGCTGGCTTCCGGCGCAGGTGCTGCTGCCGCTGTGTACTGGGTTGCCTATCCTGTGCATGTCTACGGCATGCTGCCGTGGCCTCTGGCTGTGCCCTGTGCCCTGCTGCTCGGCGCGTGGATAGGTTTGTTCGGTGCAGTATTTTCCTGCATCATGCACTTGCTGGTCAGACCATACTCGCGCGGTACCCTGCCGCTTTTTTGGCAGAACGCCCTGCTCCTTTGCACGGCGGCAGGCTGCTTGTGGGGTATTCTCGAATGGTTCCGCGGCATTTTTCTGACAGGTTTCCCGTGGGCCACCCTGGCATCAGCTTTTGTGGCCGTCCCGCAGATGCTGCAGGCTGCTTCCGTGGTGGGGGGGACTGCGCTGGGAGCTTTTTTTGCCTGCGCAGCATGTTGCAGTGTTCATCTGTGCGCCGGAACCCTGCGTTGCAGGAGACTTTCCGTTATTTCTGTTGCTATCCTCGGGATAATTGCACTGTTCGGTTTTTACAGAACAGGCTCTTTTTCTCCTCAGGGCGAGGAGTATGACGTCGCCTTGATTCAGGGCAACATTGATCAGGGGCAGAAGTGGCTGCCCGAGTACCAGCAAGGCACCGCTGACCGCTATATTTCCATGTCGCAGGGGGCAGCGGACAAACTGAAGCCCGACCTGATTATCTGGCCGGAAACTTCCATGCCTTTTTATTTTCAGGAACATGCCCTTGGCGAGGACATACGCCGTGCGGTGGCCGGGCTGGGGGTTCCGCTGCTGCTGGGCACGCCTGGTTATACGCTGGGGCCGCAGGCCGGCAGTTACACCACGTACAACCGGGCATATGTTCTGGACAAACAGGGGCGCGACATCGGCTTTTATGACAAAGAGCATCTTGTGCCCTTCGGCGAATACATTCCTTCTTTTCTGAATCTTGAATTTCTGCAGACCATGATGCAGGGTGTCGGCGATTTTACTCCCGGCAAACAGACTGCCCCTGTCAGAACAGGAAATCTTGCGTTGGGAATACTGGTTTGCTATGAGTCCATCTTTCCCGAACTGGCGCAACAGCGTGTGGCCGATGGTGCCACCCTGCTGGTCAATATCAGCAATGATGCATGGTTCGGCAATACTTCTGCTCCGCGCCAGCACCTTCACCTGACTGCAGTCCGGGCTGTGGAACAGGGCCGGTACATAGCGCGCTGCACCAATACCGGAATCAGTGCTATCATTGACCCCTTCGGACGTATGCAGGAAACTGGACCTCTGTTCAGGCCTGCGGTTGTCGGCGGAGCGGTTAAAAGCATTACGAAAAAAACAGTATACCATTTAATTTACCAGTGGATTATGCCCGCCATGCTGGTTGTCTTCTGTACGACGGCATTCTGTCTGCTGCAGGCAGGACGGCGGCAACCGCCACAATAACAGGATATTTTATGCTTCAACTTTCCGAACTCCGTTCCAGAGGCAATGCCCTTCTCCAGCAGTTTGAAACGCTCTGGGGGCGCCTTTGACCACGCGCAGAGTAAATACAGGCTGGAAGAGATAGAAAAACAGCTGTCCAGTCCAGACGCGTGGAATGCGCCGGAAAAGCTTACGCCTGTGCTGCGGGAAAAAAGTCAGCTTGAAAACAGCGTTGCGCGGCTGGACGCACTGCGGCAGGCCAAGGACGACATGCAGGGCTGGCTTGAGCTGGCTGAAGAAGAAAATACGCAGGAAGTTCTTGAGCAACTGGAAGAACAGGCCGGAATTCTGGAAGCTCTGCTGGAAGAGACCGAAGTCGGCCTGCTGCTTTCAGCAGAAGAAGACAAGCACGCTGCCATTCTTGAAATTCATCCCGGTGCCGGAGGCACGGAAGCACAGGACTGGGCGGAAATGTTGCTGCGCATGTATGTGCGCTGGGCGGAAAGCCATGAATTTAAAGCCGAATACCTTGACTATCTTGACGGAGACGAAGCCGGCATCAAAAGCGTGACGCTGAAGATTGACGGCACCAATGCCTACGGGCTGCTTAAAGGTGAAAAAGGTATTCACAGACTTATCCGTATATCGCCTTATGATGCCTCCGGCAGACGTCATACATCCTTTGCATCGGTAGATGTAATTCCGGATGCAGGCGAAGAGATCACCATCGATATCAAGGATTCTGACCTGCGCATTGATATTTTCCGCTCCAGCGGACCGGGAGGACAGAGCGTAAACACCACAAGCTCCGCCGTGCGTGTGACACATATCCCCACCGGTATCACTGCCCAGTGCCAGAACGAAAAATCGCAGCATCACAATAAAGAGACTGCCATGCAGATATTGCGGGCGCGGTTGTATGAGGCTGAAATACGCCGGCGCGACGCTGAAAAGCAGGCGGACTACGCCAGCAAAGAAGCCATCGGCTGGGGCAGCCAGATACGCACCTATACGCTGCAGCCGTACAGGCTGGTGAAGGATCACCGTTCCAACTTTGAAGTGGGCGATGTGGAAGCGGTGCTTGACGGCGAGCTTGATGCGCTGATGCGCAACCACCTGCTCTACCAGCATGAGCGACGATAGTATGCAGAATGAAGAGCATGATGCCGGCTCGCGGAGAGCTGAACAGCATAAGCATGAAGAGCTTGTCGAAGCCGCCACCGAGGAAATTCAGACCCTGCGGCGGGCACTGCAGGAAGGCCTGTGCCGGTCAGATGCCTGCAACGCGGGGCGGATGCTTGCCGTAACGCGACTGCTGCCGGGATGTGATGAAGAACAATGGGCGGCGGCAGCCGAGCGGTTGGGGCTGACAAACTGGATAGCCTATCCCCTTGGCAGCGATGCGGGAATCAATCTGCTGAAAGTGCAGGACGCATTGGATGATCTGAGCTGGAAGTCGGAACACGATCCGCTTACCGGGCTTCCCAACCGCAGAGCCTTTGAACGCATGCTCAAACTTGAACTGCAGCGTGCGGAACGCGGGAATTCGCAGGTAAGCGTGGCCGCTTTGGATCTGGATGACTTCAAGGCTGTGAATGATGTCTACGGTCATCCCTGCGGTGATGAGGTGCTTGTCCATGTGGCGCACCATCTTGCTTCGGGCAAACGGGCGTATGATGTGGCTGCCAGAACCGGCGGAGAGGAATTTGCTCTCATTCTACCCGGGGCATCGGCAGTTACCGCGCGGCTGATGGTTGAGCGTCTGCTTGCCGCACTGCGGGCAGCACCTGTGCGTTGTGCCGGCACCGGCCCTCTGCATATCACGTTCTCTGCGGGGGTGGCGGTATGCAAAGGCAGCATTCCCTGCAGCGCGGAAAAGCTGATGGCTTTTGCCGATGAAGCGCTGTACGAGGCCAAACGTGCCGGCAAAAATCGTGTGATGATTTCCCGCAAGTCTCCCGGTGCTCCCTACGACCGCTCCACCATGGTGCAGTCTCAGGAAAAGCAGATACTTTTTTCAGGAAAAGAATAGCAGAGCCAGATGGTTATGAGAAAAACACTAAGCGTTTCGATTTTGAGCGGCAAAGGCGGCGTAGGAAAAACCAATCTGGCTTTGAATCTCGCCTTCTGTCTGCATAAGGGCGGTCATCCGCTGCTGCTTATGGACTGCGACATGGGGCTGGCCAATCTGGACGTTCTGTTGGGGCTTGCTCCGGAACACACCATGTACGACCTTCTGGAAAGCGACATCGAACCGCAGTCCATCGTTGTTCCCATTGAGCAGGGAGGCTTTGACTTTCTGCCTGCGGCTTCGGGGCTGACAGATCTTATCGAGATGGATAACGATACCCGTGAACTGCTGTTTCACCGTCTGCTGCCTGTTTTCGACGGATATGACTATCTTTTTATGGACCTGGGTGCCGGTATATCACCCACTGTGCTTTCACTGGGAGCCATGTCCGATATGCGGGTTGTCATCATCACCCCCGAGCCCACATCGCTGACGGACAGTTACGCATTGATCAAGATGATGCACGCCCAGCACGGGGTTGACGATTTTCACGTCATAGTCAATCAGGCGGAAAACCCCGGTGAAGTGAAGCAGGCTTTTCAGCGCCTTGCGGCTGTTTGTGACCGGTTTCTGGGCATCAGCCCTGTTCTGCTGGGTGGTGTAAGTTATGACAAAGCCCTGCCCGAGGCCGTTCGCAGGCAGACTCCGTTGATGCGTATGAACCACAAATCACCGGCAGCAAAGGATATTTTTTCGATAGCTGTTAAGATGCAGCGCCACCGTGCCGCCATTGTGCACACGCTGGGGCAAAGCCCTTTATTCGGCGAATTGACGGGAAAAGAATATTAAGGCTTGAACTCGTAGGCTTTTTGCATAATATTCACGTTGTACACACTCTGTTATTTTGTAACTCACCTCTTTTTCGGGAGGCTCCATAGATGAACAAGAGCGAATTGATCAAAGTCCTTTCTGAAGAAAACAACATCTCCATCGAAGAGGCCACCCTTGTGGTGACCACCTTTGTGGATTCGATGAAAGACGCCCTTGCCGAAGGTGACCGTGTTGAAATACGGGGCTTCGGAAGCTTCAAGGTAAAACAGTACGAAGGGTATTCCGGACGAAACCCTAAAACGGGCGAAATCGTCAATGTTCAGCCTAAACAGCTGCCCTTTTTCCGGGCGGGTAAAGAGCTGAAAGAATTTCTAAACGATTAGCAAACGTTCTGAATCCGAAGTTCGCCCGAACCGGCAATGCCGTTTCGGGCGTCTTTTTTTCTGCCGGTTCCTTTCGGGACAGGCAGTTGACTGGATACGGGATGTAACGCATTGTGGTGCGTGAAGTCTGCCGCCGGAGAGGTACCGCGACAGACCGAATGCTCTGGTGATTGCGGGCACATAACGGCAACCTCAGGAGAATGATCTCATGACGCGGACACCGCGTGCATCCGTGCCTTTTTACAAGATGCAGGGATGTGGAAACGATTTCGTATTCATTGACAACAGAGAGCTGAAGCTGCCTGTTGCCCTTATGGAAGACTGGGCGCGCAAAATCTGCAGGCGTTCTTTTTCCGTCGGTGCGGACGGCCTTGTTTTTCTGGAAGAAGCTCCGGACATTCCCGGTGTTGACTACCGGTGGCATTTTTATAATGCCGATGGATCCCGTGCTGAAATGTGCGGCAACGCTTCACGTTGTGCCGCGCTTCTTGCTTTCCGTACCGGCTTTGCCGGTGCCGAACATGTGCTGGGAACCGATGCGGGACCGGTACGTGCCAGAGTGGATGTTGCCGCAGGCATGGTTAAAGTGGAACTGACTCCGCCAAAAGAGCTTAGTCTTAACAATGTGCTGCGTTTTGGCGATGAGACACACGAAATTCATTTCGTCAATACAGGGGTGCCGCATGCCGTCTGGTTGGACGCAGATGCAGCGGCACTGGACGTACGGGCGCTGGGAGCCTCTTTGCGCTATCATGAGCGTTTCGCACCTGCCGGCACCAATGCAAACTTTGTCACCGTGATTGATCAGCACAACATTTTGCTGCGCACCTATGAGCGCGGCGTGGAAGACGAAACCTATGCATGCGGTACCGGCGCGGCCGCAGGGGCTGTTATCACCCATGCGTTGGGGCTTACCGGCCCGCAGGTGACAGTGCGCAGTTCCGGCGGCGAACTGCTGGGCATATCGCTGGAAGACGGCTCGGTGTTTCTTGAAGGAAAGGCCCTGCTCGTCTACACAGGCGAAATGCAGCCCGAGTCACTGGGTATTTCACTAGATTAGTTTCAACGGCCGGTTTTTCCGGCCATTTGCTTTTGCAAACACAGGAGAAGCGTATGCAGTTTTCCGGAGCACTGACCGCCATCGTCACCCCCCTCAAAAACGGCCATATTGACGAGGAGGCTTACCGCAACCTCATTGAATGGCAGATAGAACAGGGCATCAACGGTCTTGTCCCCTGCGGCACAACCGGTGAGTCGGCGACGTTGTCTCATGAAGAACACCGTGATGTCATCCGTATCTGCATTGATCAGGTCAAGGGCCGTGTTCCCGTGCTGGCCGGTGCCGGCTCCAACAGCACCAAAGAAGCCTGCGGGCTGGCCCAGTTTGCCAAAGACGCAGGGGCCGACGGTGCTCTGCTTATCACGCCGTATTACAACAAACCCACTCAGGAAGGGCTTTACCAGCACTTCAAGGCTATCGCCGCCGAAGTTTCCATGCCGTATATCATGTATAATGTTCCCGGCAGGACAGGCGTGAACATGACGTCGGAAACAGTGGCACGCGTTAAACGCGATGTGCCGGAAGTTGTCGGCATCAAAGAGGCTTCAGCCAACCTGAAGCAGGTTTCCGAGATTATCGAGTTCTGCGGCCCTGATTTTCAGGTGTTGTCCGGCGACGACTTTACAGTGCTGCCTCTGCTTTCCGTGGGGGGATGCGGTGTTATCTCCGTTGTATCGAATATTGTGCCTGCTAAGATGTCAGGTCTGTGCAAAGCGTTTGCCGGGGGCGACCTTGCCAGAGCTAAAACACTGCATCATGAGCTTTCACCGCTTTCCCGGGCCATGTTCTGTGAAACAAACCCCATTCCGGTAAAAACGGCACTGTCCATGATGGGCAGGCTTTCCCTTGAACTGCGCCTGCCGCTGGTGCCCATGCAGCCGCAGAACGAAAAGTACCTGCGCGGCATTCTGTCACTGGCAGGGCTGGTCTGATAATGTCCGGCGGGCGTGCACCGGCACGTCCGCCGTCCCGCGCGGAAGGTTCCTTTTCCGCTTGAAGCTGCGGCATGGCTGCGCTAAGCTTGTCAGCCGTATCCGGACTCCGGAATATCGCTTGCGACACTATCTCATAAACATTCTGTACTGAGTGCAATACTCTTTCTTTTCTGACGGAGGAAACAGGTAATGGAAGCCCCTCAAAAAAACCTTGCTCTTGACCTCGTACGCGTAACGGAAGCCGCTGCGCTTGCTTCTGCGCGCTGGCTCGGCAAAGGAAATCAGGATGCAGGTGATCAGGCTGCTGTGGACGCCATGCGGCTCTGCTTCAACTCGCTGAATATTTCCGGCGTGGTTGTCATCGGCGAAGGTGAAAAGGATAATGCTCCGATGCTGTTCAACGGAGAAAAAGTCGGTGCCGGCAACGGTCCTGCTCTGGACGTGGCGGTTGATCCGGTTGAGGGGACCAAGTTGCTGGCATATGGCCGTCCTAATGCAATTTCCGTCATCGGGGTGGCTCCTGCAGGCACCATGTATAATCCGGGTCCCAGCTTTTACATGCAGAAGCTGGTGGTGCCCGGTGCCGCGAAAAATGTTGTTGATCTTGATGCGCCTGTGGCTGAAAACCTGCACAAGATTGCCAAGGCCCTTGATAAGGACGTTGATGACCTTGTGGTCTTTGTGCTGGACAAACCCCGCCATGCCAGCCTGATTGAGCAGGTGCGCGCAGCCGGGGCACGTATACAGCTGCATACCGACGGCGACGTGTCGGGTGCCCTTATGGCTGTGGACCCCCGTTCTGAAGTTGACGTCATGATGGGTACCGGCGGCACTCCCGAAGGAGTTCTTGCAGCCTGTGCCATCAAAGGTATCGGCGGTGAAATGTTTGCCCGCCTTGATCCTCAGTCATATGTGGAAAAAGAGGCTATCCTTGAAGCCGGCATTGACCTGCGTGAAATCCACACTGTGGATACTCTTGTGCGCAGTGACGAAGTCTTTTTCTCCGCCACCGGTATATCCGGCGGTACCTTCCTTAAAGGGGTGCAGTACACAGGTACCGGTGCCGTGACCCATTCCATGGTCATACGCGGACGTACAGGTACCCTGCGCTACATCGAGTCCATCAATAACTGGGACAAGCTGATGAAAATCAGCTCGGTGAAATACGATTAAGCAGTCTGTGGCCGGCCTTCGGGCCGGCCTTTTTTCATTAATTCCCTTCAAGGAGCCGCCATGCCGCGCGTCGCCGCCATATTTTCCGCCCTGCTGCTCATGTTCATGTGCAGTCAGGCATCGGCTGCTGAGCAGAATTTCCATGATCAACCGGAATTCACACAGCAGGAACTGCAGCAGTTTTTAAAGGATTTTCCGGCATTCAGAGAATGGGCCGTTAACAGCAAGGACACCTCCTCTCCGGTGGTGACTGACGCCGGTGAGCCTTCTTTTGTATGGAGCCCGCAGGCAGAAGCTTATCTGCGCGAGAACACGGGGTGGGCTCCTGAACGCTTCTTTTATGTCATGACCCATGTCTTTGCAGGGCGTACGGTTCTCAGGCACGGCAGTCAGGTAACCGGCGACAACCGTCCGCCGGATATGCCTGTTGTGTCCGATGCAGAGCTGGATCTCATCAGAACACTTATGCCGAACTGAAAAAGGGCACCGCGAGGTGCCCTTTTTCAGTTCATGTGTCCGGAAATCAAAACGTTATCACCTGAAATCCTTCGTCAATCCAGTCAGACATGGCCGGATGCCCTCCCATTTCGCCCACCAGAGTGATGCCTGCCGCGATAACGGCATCGGCTACTCCCAGCTTGGCAGAACAGGCCTTGCAGGCTCCATACAGGATTCCGCTTTCCGCAACGCGGGCAAACAGCTGGTGCATGGGGTGTTCCGGATTGGCCAGCCGCGGAAGCAGCGCCACCGCCGCCCCCTCTACAACCAGCCGCACGTCATACCCTTTGCGTTTCATGTCTCCGGCATTCAGCAAAACGTGAATGAAACACATTTCTTCTCCGTTAAACGGAAACAGAACGACTTTTTTCATGACCGCTCCTTACAGGTATCCGTCCATGATGGTGTCCAGTGTTCCGTGGTCGACCGGCTGCTTGCACAGGGGGCCTTTCTGCAGAAAGTCGTACCGGCTATCAAGGGTGGGACGCGGATTTTTGTACAGCACGCCAATGGGGATGCGTTCGCCGAACTCCTGCGCCTTTTCCATTGCCCCATGCCAGTCGGTGGGGTCGTAGTCTGCCGGCAGTTCATAACAGCGTTGTTTATACCATCCGAATGTATTTACTTTATTAAAGGAAATGCAGGGCGAAAAAATATCGACCAGCGCAAACCCTTTATGTCTGATGGCCTGCTTCATGACGGAGACAAGGTGAGGTACGTTGCCTGAAAAAGCACGCGCCACAAAGCTGCATTTCATACCGATGGCCACGGCCACCGGATTGAAGGGGGAGTTGTAAACCCCTCCGGGCTGTGATTTCGTGACGTGTCCTTCCATGGTGGTGGGGCTGGCCTGCCCTTTGGTCAGACCGTAAATCTGGTTGTCATGTGCCAGAAGAGTCAGGTCCACATTTCTTCTGATCGCGGCAAGAAAATGGTTTCCGCCCTCACCGTAGTTGCAGCCGTCGCCGCTTTCGGCAATGACAGTCAGGGCCGGGTTGGCCAGCTTTACGGCCTGTGCCGAGGGCAACCCTCTCCCGTGCAGTCCGTTGAACCCGTTCAGGCTGATATAATGCGGAGCTTTGGCAGCCTGGCCTATACCCGAAACATGAGCAACATCTCGCGGAGCAAGATCAAGTTCCGAAAGAGTCTGCTTAAGCGCTTTCAATACGTCGTGGTTTCCGCATCCGGGGCACCACGAGGTGGTATATTCGCCGTATTCCTTTATATCAATCATGGATCAGCCCTCCTCTTCTCCGAGGTTCTGCAGGATATACCGGGGGGTGAAAGGTCTGCCGTCATAGCGCAGCACAGTGCGGTGCACTTTAAAACCGGTTTCCTGCCGGATCAGTTTCATGAACTGTGCCGTGGCGTTCCCTTCTATTCCGATAACTTCTTCAGCATTTTCAAGAAGCGGCATAAAGCTCTCCGGGGCAAGGGGCCATACCTGTGTAAAGCTGAGCACGCCGACCCTGGCTCCCTTACGGCGCATCCGCGCAGCAGCTTCGCGGGCGGGGCCTTCGGTACTGCCCCAGCATACGAGTATGCGGGAAGCTCCCTCATCGCCGAAATAACGCGGAGCGAGCGTTTCAGCCCGCATTCCCTGCTCCTTGCGCATTCTTTTGTCATTCATGGCCACGCGGACATCCATGGACTCTGTTATGTGACCGTCCTCGGTATGCTCGTGACAGTCGGCAAGCACTAGCGCTTCGCTGAACCCGGGCAGTTTGCGGGGCGAAACTCCGTCTTCGGTGAACGCATACCGTTTGTAGCTGCGGTCTCCTTCGCTGCCGGTATCGGGTTCGGCCACAGGAGCAAGCGCCGCAAGGTCAAACTTGTGTACGGCTCTGTAAGAATCTGCAAGATACTGATCCGTAAGAACAAATACAGGAGTTTGGAAACGTTCTGTCACATCGAAAGAACGGTAGGTCAGTTCAAAGCAGTCTTCCACCGTTGCAGGAGCGTAAATCGCGCGAGGAAATTCGCCATGCCCTGCATAGAGTGCCAGATTGAGGTCGGCCTGTTCTGTTCTGGTGGGAAGCCCCGTGGCAGGGCCGGGGCGCTGTGCCAGCACGATGACGATGGGCGATTCCATCACGCCGGCCAGACTGACGGCTTCGGTCATAAGAGCAAAACCGCCGCCCGATGTGGGCACAAGGGTTTTCGCTCCGGCATAGACTGACCCCAGCCCCATGTTCAGCGCAGCTATTTCGTCCTCGGCCTGCTCTACGATCAGCTGCATGCGTTCAGCATATGTAATGAGGTTCTGCGCTACAGAGGTGGCCGGTGTCATGGGATAAAAGAAGCAGCATTTGACACCAGCGGCCAATGCCCCGAGCGCAATGGCTTCGTTGCCGTGAATTACCATCCTGTCGGAATCGCCTTCGGCAGGCGGCAGAGGTGTGCAGCTTGATTTATGTGCTTCTGTCCAGCGGCATGCTTCGTCCAGCACAGTGAGGTTCTGTGTAACCACCTCATCACCTTTACGCCGGAACGTGTTGCGGATCAGCTTCTGCAGCACTTCCTGCCCGATGCCCAGCAGTTCTGCCACCACTGCCAGTCCGGCAATGTTCTGATAAATGGGGCGGGGAGCAAGCTCTTTGAAGGGTACCCTGACAGCCTTGAGTCCTTCAGGGTCAAGCGTTTCATCCAGAATGACAATGCCGGACTCTGTCATGTTGGCTTTGTGGCGGGAAACGGTTTCCTGATCAAGCGCCACAAGAATGTCGATGCCGTCCACAGGTGAAACAATCTCACCGTTGCCGGTTCTGATTCGGTATGTATTGTGTCCCCCGCGCACGCGGGACATGTAATGCTGGGCCACAAGCACTTCATAGCCGCTGCGGGCCAGAGCCTTGGTCAGCATCTGTCCTATGGTGACAAGGCCCTGACCGGCCTCGCCGCCTATGACGATATGCTTGTCTTTCGTTTCCACGTGAAGCTCCTTGTGTTGGTGGACAGGGGCGTTTTTCCAGACGCCCGGGCAACGCCGCTAAGCCTGCGCAGGCGGGGTGAAGACTCGGGCCGAAAGCTCTTTATCAAGCATCAGCAGGCCCTGACCTTCACCGCCTATAAGCCGCAGCTTATGTACCAGATCTGCCACTGTGGCTTCTTCTTCCACTTGCTCCGAAATAAACCACTGCAGGAAAATCGAACCGGCATGGTCGCGTTCGTCCAGAGCAAGATCGGCAAGCGTATGGATAAGGCCGGTGACATGCTTTTCATGCTCCAGCACCTTTTCAAATACGTCGAGAGGCCCGCCCCACTCGCTGGGCGGTGCGTCAATGGGCTGCATGATGGCTCTTCCGCCCCGTTCCATGATGTAATCATAAAACTTCATGGCATGGAACAACTCTTCCTGAGCCTGCATCCGCATCCAGTTTGCAAAACCCGCCAGTCCGAGGTTGTTGCAGTATGACGACATGGACAGGTACAGATAGCTTGAATACAGCTCCCACTTGACCTGATCATTAAAGGCTTTTTCCATTGTCTGACTAAGCATGTTTTCTCCCGATGTTATACCGGCTTTGATGTTCATAAAAGTAATCGGCATGTTGCACTATCTTCCATCATACATGACAGAAGGAAATCTGCAAGGACTATCCTTGATTTCATAGTTGCCAGCGATGGTTCCTTACGCTATGAGAGCGTTGCTATACAGCAAACTCAATCAAGGGGGCCGGGTCATGTGGGGAACATCCTACAGCCGTGCGCGGCAGGCACAGACAACCATTGTCTGCCGTGAATGCGGCGGCACGTTGCGTGCTGAGCGCACCTGCCATGATGTCTATCTGCGGTGTACTGCCTGCAACAAGGTCACACAGGTGCAGGAACACATTGACGAAATGGATGAAGCGCTTGAAAGCTTTATGGAAAATGTCTTCTGTGACAGAGTGTGACAGGAAAAACAGCCGGGCCGTGAAACATCACGGCCCGGCTGTTTTATGTGGTGCGGACTGCATGATTGCGTTAAAAGTAGCCGAGACTGCGTAACGTCTGCATATTCTGCTCTTTAACAGCGTTTCTGCCCTGCCGCTCATGCCCGGATGTATTCGTGGGCGGGCTTGTGCAGGGTTTGCAGCCAAGTGAGCGGTAGCCCTCATCATACAAGGGGCAGTACGGCAGCTGACGCTCGAAAGTATATGCCCACACATCCATCTCGTTGAAATCAAAAATGGGATGCAGGCGCTGATGAGGTGGTGAAATAACCTTTTCCGCATGCCCCGATGAAGCTCTTGCGGGGTGTTCGTCTCGGCGTATGCCTGTCAGCAGAATGCTTACGTTCAGGCTTTCAACGGCATGCTGCAAGGGGAGGACTTTCAGGCGGCGGCAGCAGTCCACCACGTTTGCGGCGACAGGATAGCCGGTGTTGTCAGCTGGCGGGGTGACTATGTGCATATCCAGCTGCCAGCTGGCTGCCAGTTTGTCCCGAAAGGTTGTCACCTCGGGAAATTTGCAGCCTGTGTCAAGGCTGAGCACCCGCGGCGGAGCACTTATGCCCGCATTGCGCAGCACATTGCGCCACAGGTCAAGAACCACGGTTGAATCTTTTCCGCCTGTCCATGCCACCACGACAGATGACGGCGGAGTGCCGTTGCTGATGATTGTTTCGAGCAGTGATCGCGCGTAGGCTGTTTTTTGTGAAAGCTGTATCATCCGTCTGTCCGAAAAAGTTGAGGCATTATGCTGAATACAATGCTGTCGATGCTGGGAAGTCACGGGCTGTGCGTACTGGCCACAGCCGCTGCCACGGCAGGGGCTGTGGTGCCCCATTGCTCACTGATGTCGTATGTTGTTACCGGTGAGGGTGTATCGCTATATGTTGCCACAGGCAAGAACAGTCGCAAGTATGAAAACATGCGGGCCAACCCGGTGGTCAGTATTCTTGTGGATAACAGAGACACAGCCGGAAACGGCCCGTATGCACTTACTCTGGCTGCACAGGCTGTTATTGACCTGCCCTGCGCAGAACGGCGCAAAGCTGCCGGCCTGCTTGCCGCAAGCCATGCTCCCTTGCGTCAATTGCTGGAAACGCCGTCATGTGCTGTCGTCCGGCTTGATGTGTCTGAAATGACGCTGCTGACGGATGTCCGGACTGCCTTTACAGAAAAAATCGAACTATCCCAAAAAACCGCTTGACGTCTTCGGGCGTCACACATATAAGGCACTTCCACGTTGCGGGAATTTCTGTTCAGCACAATGAACAGTGCCTGAAACGTACTGCGCGCCCGTAGCTCAGTTGGATAGAGCACATGGCTACGAACCATGCGGTCGGAGGTTCGAATCCTTTCGGGCGCGCCACTTCAGATTTTTATTTTTTGCTGCGCCCGTAGCTCAGTTGGATAGAGCACATGGCTACGAACCATGCGGTCGGAGGTTCGAATCCTTTCGGGCGCGCCATTTTTTGACATACTTTTTCTTTTTGCTGCGCCCGTAGCTCAGTTGGATAGAGCACATGGCTACGAACCATGCGGTCGGAGGTTCGAATCCTTTCGGGCGCGCCAGCTTACAAAACCCCGGTTTCCGGGGTTTTTTTTATGTCCTTGATTCACTTTTCACAAAAATCAGCGGCCCTGCCCTGCCCATCCCGAAAAAAAGCAGATGCCGCCGGCAATTCATTGCAGAATATTCTGATCATCCGCGTAAAAAAAGACCGCCGGTATTCCGGCGGTCTTTTCAGATCTTCGTGTTTACAGCGTGTTATTTGGTATCCGGTGCCGGTGCGTCGCCGGTGGAGTTGGTTTCCTCAAAAGTGACACTGAGCTTATTCATTTCACTGATGATGTCCGAAGTCACGTCTACGCTATCGTCGTAGGAAATGACTCCTTCCTTATGCATGAGCACGGCGTAGCCTTTTTCGGCTCTGTACTTCTGCATCACGCTTTTAAGATTTTCATCCAGCGCAACCATGACGCGCTGCTGGGCGGCATTGATTCTGTTGCGCAGGTCGGTGATGGAGGCATGCATTTTCTGCGTGGCTTCTTCATTTCCCTGAGCATTCTGCATTTCTGCCTGCATGCCTTCAAATTCTTTTCTGGCGTCGGCTGCCAGATTTTCAAGATATTCCTGTCCGGCCTTTGCGGCTGTGGATTCTTCGTAGACACGGGTCATGTCCACAACACCCACAACGGGGGTATTTTTAGCAGGCTGGTTACAGCCGGCCAGAACCAGCATGCTCATAACCGTCAAAAATAAAACAGCACGTTTTTTCATCAAAAACTCCAGTTAACGTTGATAATTATGATGCCTGCGGCAATCGCGCACAGGCCGGTATACAAAAACAGACATTGGCGACACTACATTTTCCGTTCCGGTGCGGCAATGGCTTTGTCTGTCAGAGTGCAACAAACTCTTTGCGCGCTTGCCCCACTTTCCACAGATATCTGCGGGTTTCCATGGACGGAAGCCGCTTTTGCAGCCTGTCATACACTTCATCGGGCGAAAGTGAGTTGATGATTTCTGCGGCAGTCCGCCTGTTTTCGTGGAAGCTGCGCAACACGGCTCCTGCGCCGCCGTTGTAAGCGGCAATCATGCAGTATTCGCGGGATACCGGATGGCGGATGTCGGAAAGGTACCTGTTATTGAGAATGAAAAGATACGCCGTGCCGTAGCGGATATTGATCTCGGGATCAAAAAGCTGCTCCGGCGTCGGGGAACCTTTTCTGCCGTTAAGCATTGTATACACGTCGCTTCCCGCGGTGGAAGGCACAACCTGCATAAGTCCGTAAGCGGGAGCATGGCTGACCGCAAAGGGGTTGAAGTCACTTTCCGTTTTCATGACGGCGTATACCAGATTGGGGCTTATTCCGTACTCACGGGCAAACCGCCGGACAGGCTCACGAAACTTGCGCGCCCGGATATGCAGATGGTCTTTGACCATGGCAAACGAGACACTGTGTACAGTAACCCGTTTTCCGTCCACTGTGACCTGCCGCATGGTCCTTGCCCGCCGGATGAGATCGCTGGCGTAGCGCTCGGCACGCCATGCCCAACGTATGGGCTTGCCGTGGTAGTCTACCACCTCATTGTATAGAAAAGGTTCCTCGCCCAGACGAACTTCACCGGCGGAATACATATCCACAGCGCGCGGATCGGCGGGGGTCAGCAGCGTGGTTACAATGGCACTGTGCAGGCTCTTTTCTGGTGATTTGTCGTCAACAGTCTCCACAGTCACAACGCCTTTGTCAAAATCAACGCTGGCACGCGACAGATAATTCTGTGTGTATTTGACATATTCTTTGGGACCGGCCTCTCTGGTTTCATCCTTGCCCCATTTGCCTGCCACGGCGTCTCTGAATTCCAGCAGGCGGCGGGCAAGCTGTTTGAGGTCAGCCTCCAGCTGTGCCGGATTCATGGCATAGCGGATACCCTTGTCACGGGCCAGTGCCGCGGCTCCGGCCATGTCTCCTGATGCGGCCACGCGGGCCATGCGTACCGCCTCGCCGGGGGTGCATGCGCAAAGCAGCGTTGCGCAAAGCAGCGGCAATGCCATTTTTTTCATTATTTTCACCTGTCGTGCCGAAGCTGCGTCATCAGTACAAAGCTCTCACGGTGGTATGCGGATAGTATTGCCTGAGAATTGCTTCATAAGCGGCCCCTTTCCGGGCCATGCCTTCCGCACCCCACTGGCTCATCCCCACTCCGTGTCCGTACCCTCTTCCCCTGAAAAGAATTGTCTTACCGCTTATGCCGATACTGCATAGTGTGCTTTTCATCTTTGTGGCACCCACCAGCAATCTGAACGGATTGGAATTCATCTCAATATTGCCACCGTCTGTGGCCATACGCACCCTGAGCACCCTGCCGGAAGCAGAACGCTGCGATACAGCCACACCGCTGACCTGCCTTACGGGGTACCCTCTGCTGCGCAGCAGCATTGCCAATTCACTCAGAGGGAGGCTGCAGCTCCACTGCATATCTTTTATGCTGTTGCTTACAGGGTCTGCCTGCACTCTATAGTACGGCATGTCAACATCCCAGACGGCAGAATCATCTTCCAGCACACCGCCGCTGTGAGAATGATAAAAGGCCAGCGCGATTGCCCCGTTATATACAAGGATGCGTCCTCTTGTGGCTTTGACAGCTTCCGCAGCCTGCCGCCCGCCGGAAATGACGCCTCCGTACACCTGTGATGCAGTTGTTGACCATACGTCATATGGGCGTTCGCTGCTGCGCAAAAGCATGTACAGGGCATGCGTTCGCGCTGCCACTGTCTGAGCACGGAGTGCCTGCGGCCTGAAAGAGTCAGGCATTTCGCACGGAACAACGCCTTCCAGATACCGCTCCAGCGGTAATGTGTTCACTGCCAGCACCTTTCCTTCGCGCACATGAAAGCTCATGCTGCCGGCATAACGGGCATCGCCCATGGCAAAGGTGCCGCCGCGTGCCAGCAGGCTGACGGAAGCCCCCATGGGACGGCCGTTGAGGCATATATCGTCTCCCTGTACTGTTATGCGCAGCTTTCCGGCCATGACTCTGGCTCTTCTGCCTTCATAACCGGCCACCGTGCCGGAAGGAGGAGTGACTATGATTTCAGAGGCATGCTTCAGGGCAACCCTGATATTGGGCTCTCTGCGCGGTATGGGGCGGGGGGTGATTTCCGCAGGAGGAACATCGGCTTTACCGGCAAAGGAATGCTTTTGCAGGCGGGTGAGCATGTGGCGGCTTCCTCCGGCCTTGGGACCGTTGGGAAAACGCTTCAGATAGCCTTCAAAGGCCAGACGGGCAGCGGTGTACTCTCCCCTGTCGTACCGGAGCATGGCCAGATTGTACCATGCCCTTGCAATGACATGAGGCAGACCGCCAAGGGCGATGCCTTTTTCGTAAAGATCGATGGCTCTGTCTTTGCGGTCCAGAAACATGGCGTTGATATCGCCCAGCATGACAAGCGCTTCCGACCTGACGGCCGCCGAGTCCCCCAGACGGTAGATGGCGTGCCATAGCTCAAGACTTTCAAGAATTTTGCCCTGCTGATACAGATTGACGGCCTGTGCGCGCAGCGGAGCAGGATCAAAACTTCCCTGAGCGGCTGCTGCCGAAGCTTTGAGCGGCAAAAGGGAGCAGGCAAAAAGCAGAATAACTCCGGACAGCAGAAAACGCAGACAGATGCCCATCAGCCGGTGCTGCCTGCCACAGAGTGTACCAGCCGTTCCATGGCCGCCATATCCGTACCGTCCAGCCAGTGCAGATTCGGTTCTCTGCGGAACCAGGTAAGCTGGCGCTTGGCATATTGCCGTGTGTTGTGCAACCACAGGCGCTTGCATTCATCAAGGCTGACCGCTCCCTTGATATAAGAATACAATTCGGCACAACCGATTCCCGACCAACCGGGAGCGCGGGGATTGTCACATATACCCATGGCGTTCCGGGCTTCATCAAGTGCCCCGGCTGCAAGCATCATTTCGATGCGCTTTGCAAGACGCGGTGTCAGTCCGTCCAGCGTTGCGCTGACCCCTATTTTTACAGCACGATACGGCGACGGAGGAACAGGCTGGGCATGCCACCATGAAAGTGGTCTGCCTGTGGCCTCCTGTACTTCCAGCGCACGCACTATCCTCTGGCTGTCATTGGGGTGAAGCCGCTCTGCTGTCTGCGGATCCTGCGTTTCAAGCAGCCTGTGCAGTGCCGGCGCCCCGCGGGCTGCACATCTCTCCTGCCATTTCTGCGATACCGTTTCGGGAATGTCGGGTATGGCGGCTATGCCGTCGAGCAGCGCACGCAGATACAGGCCTGTTCCTCCCACAAGCAGAGGAAGCCTGCCGTGTGCGTGCTCTTCTTTGATGATCCGGCGGGCCATATCAAGAAAAACACCGGCACTCATCTTTTCCTGTATGCCCATGAATCCATACAGATGGTGCGGACAGGATGTCTGCTCCTCAAGCGTAGGCTGGGCAGTGATGACAGGAAAATCTTTGTACACCTGCCGTGAGTCGCAGTTAATTACCGCGCCGTCGAACACGGCGGCAAGATGCAGTGACGCGGCAGTCTTACCCGCGCCGGTAGGGCCGACAATACATACTACAGGAATCACGGAAGCCTCTGACATGCGCACTACCCGTTAAGCGGATAAGGGTAGCCGTATTTTTCACGCAGTCTGCGGTAGACATTGTCCGGAACAAGTCCTTTGATATCTCCGCCCAGACTGGCCGCAGCCTTGATAATGGTGGAACTGATGTAAAGCCACTTATAGTCGGTCATCAGAAAGACTGTCTGGATATGCCGTTTCATTTTGCGGTTCATTAAAGCCAGCTGAAACTCATATTCAAAGTCGGAGACAGCCCTGAGACCGCGCAATATGACCCCCGCACCTCTTCTTTCCGCATAGTCAACCAGCAGGCCGGAAAAAGGCTCCACTGTAATGCTGCCCACGCCTTCCAGCGCTTCCTGAGCCATCTGGACACGCTCATCAATGGTGAAAAGCGGAGTTTTGGGTGTATCATTGGCCACTGCGACCACGATATGATCGAAAATCTGGCAGCCACGTTGTATCAGGCTGGCATGTCCATTAGTCAGCGGATCAAACGTTCCGGGATATATGGCTATTTTTCCGTCAGTTGACCCCATATGAGAATCCTTGTCTGTCCGTAAGTTCTGTTGACCAGAAGTTCAAGACGGCTGTCGACTTCCGGCAGTTCTGATACTGCGGCCTCAGCTTCCGCCACGATCATGGCTTCAGGAGCAAGCCAGCGGTTGCGCAGCAGAGCGGTAGCCGCCGGAGAAACAAAGTTTTTGCCATAAGGCGGGTCGATGAAGACAACATCAAAGGCGCGCGCAGGGGCAACCCTCAGGAACTTGCTCACATCTTCATGAAATACCTGCCAGCGGGCGGCTTCCACTTTCAGCAGCTCCGCATTGCTGCGGATAACCTTGACCGCCGCAGGATTGCTTTCCACAAACCACCCTTCAGCCGCCCCGCGACTTAAGGCTTCAAATCCGCAGCTGCCGCTTCCGGCAAAAAGATCCAGCACCCGGCATTCTGACCAGTGCACTCCCCGTGCCTCCAGCATGGAGAAAAGGGCCTTGCGTACTTTTGCCATGGCTGGCCGGTAGCCGGGGCCGACTGTTGTTTTCAGAGTACGTCCGCCGTACTCTCCGCTTATTATTTTCATAGTATTTGTCTGGTTACAGCTCGGAAAGAATACCAAGCATTTCGTTGTTTAATTCAAGCAGACGGTCACGTATTTCAACCTGCTGCGCCCAGTCGGCATGTTCGATGTCGCCTTTGCGGGCGCGCAGCTGCATCATGCGTGCCTCTGTTTCCGAAAGCAGAAAATCCCAGTTAAGCTGCGGCTGATAGCGCTGCGGGTCGCCGGTGGTGACAACAGCCTCCCCCGGTTCCAGCTCTATTTCTTCCAGATATCCCGGACTGTGAACAGACAACTCATATTTCTCTTCCAGTATGGCCTTAAGTGCTTGCTGGGCTTTCTCTTCACCATGCACAAGAAACACTTTCATCTCTTTGGTGGCAAATTTTCCCACCCAGTCCAGTATCTGGCTTTGCCCCGCATGCCCCGAAAAACCGCCTATGGTAAAGACTTTTGCCTGTATGGCAATCTCTTCGCCGAAGAGACGGATACTGCGGGCACCGTCCACTATTCTGCGGCCGGGGGTTCCCACTGCCTGATACCCCACAAAGACAATGCTGGCACCGGGACGCCAGATGTTGTGCCTGAGGTGGTGCTTGATGCGACCGGCGTTGCACATGCCGCTGGCTGAAATGATAACGGCCGGTCCCGTGTAATTGTTGATGGCCTGAGATTCCTGTGTTTTTGTTGTCAGCCGCAGGCTGGGCATGGCAAACGGGTCTTCTCCGGAAAGCAGCAACTTCTGCATTTCTTCATCAAAGAAGCGCGGATGCTTGCGGAATATCTCAGTGGCACGGATGGCAAGAGGGCTATCAAGGAAAATGGGCATATCCACCGGCATACGCCCCTCTTTCTGCAGCAGGAACAGGGTGTACAGGACTTCCTGTGTTCTCTCAACCGCAAAGGCGGGTATGATGACCTTTTCACCCTGCCGGTAGCTGTATGCTATGGCTTCTGCCAGCTCCTGCCTGCTGTTGCTCTCATCTTTATGGTTTCTGTCACCATATGTTGACTCCACAAACAGATAATCCGCTGCGGCAGCAGCTTCAGGGTCGCGCACTATGAGCGAGTTGGGTTTGCCAAGGTCGCCGGAAAAAATCAACCGCGAGCAGCGCCCGTGTTCACAAACTTCAATTTCAAGAAACGCGGAACCCAGAATATGGCCTGCGTCTTTATATGTCACCGTAACCCCTTCCGCAGGAGAAAAAGGCCGGTTATACTCTACATTCTCGAAAAATCGTGAAACCCGCGCTGCATCTGCAAAGGTGTACAGCGGGTCTACCGGTTTGCGCCCTTTACGTTTTTGCTTGCGGGTCTGCCATTCCGCTTCCATTTCCTGTATATTGGCGCTGTCCTGCAGCATGATCTCAAGAAGGTCTCTGGTAGGTTCGGTACAATATACCGGCCCCGTAAAACCGTCGCGCACCATGCGCGGCAACAGGCCGGTGTGGTCTATATGAGCGTGAGTTATCAGAAAAAAATCTATCGTTTCAGGAGAGTATACATCTGTCTCGTAGTTTCTTTTTTCTATTTCGTGGTTTCCCTGATGCATGCCGCAATCAACTGCAAAGCGGACACCACCGGATTCGACCACATAACATGAACCAGTGACAGTACGGGCTGCGCCGAGAAATTGAACTTTCATACGAGAACCTCTGGGTTAAAATGGCGTACTGACATATTGAACACAGAGCGGAACGAGCGCAAGTAATTTCAGCCGATTGCGCGGGCTGCAATAACAGACTATAGTCGGCACAACATAAGGAGATAATAATGAGTCAGTCCAAACAATATGTTATAGACACTCTTTCTACCAAGGAATCATGGCGGTTGTTCAAGATAATGGCCGAACTGGTGGACGGGTTTGAGACCCTGAACGACCTTGATAACTGCGTCTCTATTTTCGGTTCTGCGCGGGTTGATCCCTCCAGCCCGCTCTATCAGGAAACGGAAAAACTGGCACGTCTGCTTGTTGAAGAAGGATACGGCGTTATCACCGGCGGCGGGCCCGGTCTGATGGAAGCGGGCAACAAAGGCGCCACCGAGGCGGGCGGCAAGTCTGTGGGGCTGCACATTCATCTGCCGTTTGAACAAAATTCAAATCAGTACATAAAGACACGCTGCGATTTCAAATACTTTTTTGTACGCAAGCTCATGTTCATCAAGTACGCCATGGCCTATGTGGTCATGCCCGGAGGCATAGGTACGCTTGACGAACTGACAGAGGCTTTTGTGCTTACCCAGACCAAGCGGATCAAGGCCTTTCCGATCATTCTGTACAACAGCAGTTACTGGAACGGCCTGCTGGACTGGATTCGGGACAAAATGGTGTCTGAAGGATTTATAAGAGAAGAAGAGCTTGATCTTATTACGGTCAAGGATACGCCGGAAGAGGTGCTCGCCTACATCAAGCGACATGTCATTATCTGACAACGGCATGAAGCAGAAGATGCAGATCATTCCTCCTGTGCCTTCCGGCTGGAAAAGCTGGGAGGCACTGATGGAGCTGGCTCTGGAACAGGCTGTGCTGGCGCAGCTGCACGGGGAAGTGCCCGTGGGTGCCGTGGTGGTCGCACCGGACGGAGCAGTGCTCGGCTCCGGACGCAACAGGCCCATTGCCACCTGTGACCCCACGGCGCACGCGGAAATCCTTGCCATACGTCAGGCGTGCATCCATACGGGCAACTACCGGCTGGACGATGCCGTACTGGTCGTGACGCTTGAGCCTTGCCACATGTGCACAGGTGCCATCATTCACGCCCGACTTGCAGGAGTGGTTTACGGGGCATCGGACAAGCGTGCCGGAGCGGTGGATTCCTGCCTGGACGGGTTGGAGCTGCCTTTTCACAACCACAGGCCGTGGTATATGAGCGGTGTGTGCGAAGCTGAATGCTCGCGGCTTCTTGCAGAGTTTTTTAAAGAAAAAAGACAGTGACAGGCCGTCTGCCGGTTTTATGCCGCCGGTTTGCTGTTCTGCACAGCGGGTGCAGCGCAGGCGCTTTTGCCGGTGATGTCTGCCTGTGCGCGGCACGGGCTTCGCGGTTTTTGCCATTCGCACGCATAAAAACGTGCAGCAAATGCCTCCGCGCTTTTGTTTCCGATAAGAGCCTGTCAGGTACAGGTGTACTTGATAATTAAAAAAGCCCGCCGTAAGGCGGGCTTTTACAGTCAGGCTCGGAAGCTTATTTGAAGGCCTTTTCAAAGTTGGGCACAACCTGCTTCTTACGGCTCATAACGCCGTCCAGCCATACGGAGCGGCCTTCGGGCTTAACGCCGAAAGCTTTTTCAACCACAACGGTATCATCGGAAACGATCAGCATTTCGCTGCCTTCCTTCATGATGTCCGTGAGCAGCAGGAATACAGAGTGACGGCCGTCGGCCTTCACTTTCTGAATTTCTTCGTACAGGCCGTCCTTGACCGGATCAAGGATGCTCAGGTCGACAACTTCCAGCTGGCCGATGCCAACTTTGCTGCCGTTCATGTCGAAATCTTTGTAGTCACGGAAAACCAGTTCGCTCATGGTGGCGCCTTCAACAGCGGACTTCACCTTGAACATTTCCATGCCCAGAGCCATGACATCGCTTACACCGGCGATCTTGGCAAGTTCTTCCACAGCTTTCTTGTCCTGTTCGGTGCAGGTGACCGACTTGAACATGACGGTGTCGCTGAGGATTGCACACAGCATGCCGCCTGCAATACCCTTGGGCACTTCGATGCCGTAAAAATCGTACATGGCCTTGATCACGGTGCAGGAACAACCCACAGGCCATACCCACATTTCCAGCGGGTTGGAGGTAGTCACGTTGCCAAGCTTGTGGTGGTCGACCACGCCTTTGATTTCTGCATCGGCGATGTCGGCGGGCAGCTGGGCGCCGTCGGTGGTGTCCACCAGAATCAGGTCTTTACCGGCAACGGAAGTTACGACTTCAGGAGCGGCAAGGCCGAATTTTTCCAGAACAAAAGTGCTCTCAGGGGTGCATTCGCCCTGAGCTACAGCGGTGGCTTCCACGCCGCGCTTGGACATAAGGTCGGCGACGGCAAGTGCGGAAACGATGGAGTCGGTATCCGGGTTCATGTGGCCCATTACGAGTACAGCCATGGTGAAATCCTCCATAAATCTTGTTAGGAAAGCGAAGGTTCGCTTAGCGCCAAGTGAGTTTGTGCCAAATAGCACAATCTGGCGCAACTGCCAAGTGGGGCAAGGCGTGCAAACAGAAAAAAAAGCGCAAAAAAAAGCCCCCGGGCTATAACCCGAGGGCATAAAACATGAATAAACAGATTGTTGCAACAAAGAGTGCATACGCGCGCGGTATCCGGACAGCCAGCACGCCTCCCACTGCGCTTACAAACCATAATGCCGGCCATTCTGCTCCCTGTATGTAGGGAAGATGGCCCAGAAGCGAGCTCAGGCCGGAGATAGTGCCGATAAGCACAAGCAGCGCCGCAAGAAAAAAGCCTGCCTGCAATAACAGAAGCTGCAAAGATGCATTCCAGACCAGCATACCGAACGGAGGCACTTCCTCAATGCCCGAAGCCACACGTCTGGCACCTCCTCTGCCCCACCCCAATGCTCTGTTATAGGCTTTGTCCTGCATCGTCCGGTGCATATATTCCAGCCTGGCGCTTATGAACGCAGCAGGCAGCGAAAGCAGCGCCGGAACGGCCACCTCTTCGGGCGTACGCAATCCGAAGTAGTCTGTTGCCGCGATGGTCAGCAGCAGGCAGCCGACTGCATTGGGGGGAATATATGTGCCGGCAGGAAAAAGGTCGAGCCAGAGGAGTTCGAAGAAGATAGCAAGGCTGAGGCTGAGTTCCCATTCGCCGGTGATTACGGCCCACAGAAAGCCGACACACAGCGGACGCTCAAGAAATCCGATATTTATGCTGAAGCGCGGGAGCGAAAAGAGGGCAAAAAAAAAGCGATGGGGAGACCCCACATGAGGGAGTGAAAAGAAAAAATCATGACCACCCCTTAACCTGAACAGGCGCGTTTGGAACACACCGGAAATCCAGCGCGACGGCTTTGCGCTTGAAAAAGCGCAGACATGCTTCGTCGTCATCGGAAACAGCCACGTGCGGACACAACTGGCGCTTGCCCGGACTGTAATGCAGGTTGCCTATATTCAGTGTGTCAAATTCAAAACCATTTTCAGAACTGCGACGCGCGTCGCCACAGTTGGCAAAAAGTACCAGCGTGTCCGGCAGTGCTATTCCGCGCCGCATAATGATGTCCTGCAACTCATCAATTCTCACAAACGTGATGGACACACGCCCGGGTACAGCCAGAGAGACAATCTGCTGCTGCAGATCATCCGCCGCCAGTTCGTCGTTGACAACCAGCAGATGCCTTGCTCCGGTATAGGGCAGCCACGTTTCTATTATCTGACCATGAACCAGACGATTATCAACCCGCACCCACATATACTCTATTTGCCTCGCGCTTTACGGCGCAGAACCTCGCCGGCCACAACGATGCCGTTGCCGCCGGACTCTTTGGCTTCCAGTGCCAGATTCTGCAACTCCATGGTACGGCTGGAAAAAACTTTAAGCAGCATAGGCAGGTTGATTCCGGTGACAACCTCTATGTCCGCACTGCTGAGCAAAGAAAGGCTGAGGTTTGTGGGCGTGCCGCCGAACATATCGGTGAGCACGATAACCCCTTTGCCTTTATCCAGCTTGCGGACTGCTTCTTTCAGTCGGTCGATTGTTTCTCCCACCTGCAGTGTGCCGTCAACACTCACCGACGTGCAGTCGGTCAGCGGGCCGAGAATAAATTCGGCAGCGCGCAGCAACGCAGCACCGTAGTCCGCGTGCGTGACAAGTACAATGCCCACTACGGGCTCTTCCAAGGTTGGTTCAGAAGACATATTTTCTGCTTTGCACATTTGGTTATGGTGGAAAAAAATCAGCCCAGATCGATATGCCGGTGTTCCAAGGATACTGCATAATCGGACTTTTTCAAAGCGTCCCGCAATGCTTCGGCTGTGGAAACAGACCGGTGTCTGCCGCCGGTACAGCCGATGGCCAGCGTTATCCGGTAGCGGCCTTCCGCCTCATACTGAGGAAGCAGGAAGAGAAGAAAGTCTAAAAAACGTTTAAAGAAAGTCTTGCCTTGCTCGCAACCCAGAACAAACTGCTGTATTTCAGGGTCTTTACCTGAAAGCGCCTTTAATTTTGCGTCGAAGTACGGATTGGGCAGAAAGCGCAGGTCGAAAACCATGTCGGCGTCGGAAGGGACACCGTATTTGAACCCGAAGGTAATCAGGTTGACGCGCAGACTTCTCAAGCTGCCTCCAAGCGAACTCCATTTTTTTTGCACAATGCGCCGCAGGTCGTGAATGGAGAATTCTGAGGTATCGAGAATAAGGTCTGCACGTTCACGCACCGGAGCCAGCAGATTCCGTTCATGTTCAACGGCGGCCTCCAGCCCCAGGTCGCCGCCTTCCAGAGGATGAGGTCTGCGTGTGGTGGCAAAACGCCGTACCAGAGTATCACTGTCGGCTTCCAGATAGATGATGCGGGGAGAAACCCCCATCTTTTCCAGCCGCATAAGTGCGCCTTCGAATTCATCCAGAAAATCGAACTGGCGCAGGTCCATGCCCAGCACCACGCCGCGGTAGCGCCCCATGGCATCACGTGCAAGATGTTCCAACAGGTCGGCCACTACCCCCACCGGCAGCCCGTCTATGGTAAAAAAGCGCAAGTCCTCGAATACATTGAGCACCGTGCTTTTGCCCGCGCCGGAAAGTCCTGTGACTATAAGAACCGGCAGACTTTCACTCTTTTTCACGGCGCAACCCCTTTTCCTACCTTTTAGACAGAGCGGCACCACCGGCGTCCGCCCCTTTCCGTTACGCCTTCTGCAAAAGCTCCCACAAGGTATCTTCCGAATCTGCCTCAGCAAATTCAGCTCTGAATTCTTTGTCTTTCAGCAGACGCGAAATCTGTGCGAGAATGCGCAGATGCATGCCGGCCACCTGTTCTGGAGCAAGAACAAGAAAGAATACGTTACACAGCTTGTAATCAAGCGCTTCAAAATCAAGTCCTTCAGAACTGCGACCGACCACCAGCACGATGTGGTCAAGCCCCTCCACCTTGCCGTGCGGTATGGCTATGCCGTCACCGATGCCGGTTGTTCCCAGATTTTCACGGTCCTGCAGAATGCGGACCACGGTATTCTGATCCAGTTCCGGATATTTTTGGATGACCGGTTTCACAAGTTCCGCCAGCACCTCAGTTTTGGTGCTGGCGGAAAGCTCATGAATTATGAGGTCTTTATCCAGGTATTCACCCAGTTTCATTTTTTAGAATCCCGGATCGATCAGCCCGAAGTCTCCGTCCTTGCGACGGTAGATGACATTCACGCGGTTGTTCTGCGCGTTTTTGAAAACGAGAAACTCGTAATCCAGCGCCTCAAGCTGCATGGCAGCTTCATCAATATGCATGGGTTTGGGATCAATCTCATCAGTTTCAATGATGGTGCGCTCGCGCACGCCGTCATTGTTTTTGTAATTGAACACATCCATACGCACGCTGTCATCACTGCTGGAACGGCGCCGATCCTTAGTCTTTTCTGCGTGTTTCTTGACCTGTGCTTCCAGCTTATCCAGCACAAGATCAATAGTGGCATACATATCCTCGCTCTGCTCCACTGCAGAGAGATTCAACCCCTCGCCCGTGCATTGTACTTCCGCCTTGTGCCGGAATTTATCAACGCTCAACAGAACCTGTAACTCAAGGTTTTCTGACTTATTCAAAAAGCGTCCGAGCTTTTCAAAACGGCGGTTGGCATACTTTTTCAAGTGATCGGAAGGCTCGAAGTTCTTGAAAGTGAAAGCGATGTTCATAAAAACCTCCAGAGATTCAGTATCAGGCATTTCTGCCGGAAATCCTTTGGCCTAAAATACAGCTTTTCGTTTCGAAGAAGAAGGGATTCCCATAGCTGTACGATACTTCGCCACGGTTCTTCGAGCAATATTGACTTGCAACTTTTCTTTAAGAATTTCTCCGATCTTTTCGTCACTGAGCGGTTCTTTAGGATTTTCTTCAGAAATCAGGTTCTTTATCAGCGCTTTCACACTTTCAGAACCTACCTCTGTTCCGTCATTTAACGCCAGTGCACTGTTAAAGAAATACTTAAGCTCCACAATACCATGGGGGGTAGCCACATACTTGTTTGTTGTAATACGGCTGACGGTTGATTCGTGCATTCCTATGTCGTCCGCTATATCCTTGAGAATAAGCGGGCGAAGCCGGGATACGCCTTCCTCGAAAAAACCCCTCTGATATTTAATAATGCTCTCAACTACTTTGTACAAGGTTCGCTGCCTTTGATAAAGGCTTTTTATAAGCCACGAGGCGGAGCGCATTTTTTCCTGCACGTAGTCCTTTTCTTTATCAGTGGTGCCCTTGACGCCTTCTTTATAAAATTCACTCAGCTGGAGATGTGGCAGGCCGTCTTCGTTCAGCAGGATGATAAAATCATCCTCGCTTTTATACACGTAGACATCGGGGCTGACATACGCGGGCTGTTCGTTACCGAAACGGGAGCCCGGCATGGGGTCAAGAGTCTGGATAAGGTCAAGATATTCTTTAAGGTCGTCCATTCCCAGACGATATTTTCTGAGAAGAGGCTTGTACCGTCGTTTTTCCAGATCTTCCAGATGATCGCGGATCAGCTCGACAAGCACAGGGTCGCGGTCGTATCCAAGCACTTCGACCTGAACCAGAAGGCATTCCTGTGGAGTACGCGCCGCTATGCCCACGGGATCAAGCCGCTGCAGCAGATGCAGCGTTTCTTCCACCTCTGCCGTACCGGCACCGGCCATTTCCGCCACGTTTTCCACCGTCGCCTGCAGATACCCCGCAGGCGAAAGGTTGCCGATTATGACTTCTGCTATGTCCAGCTGTTTTTCCGTGGCGGAAGACAAGCGCAGCTGCCAGCTGAGATGCCCTTCCAGCGTGGGGCTGGATGAAAAACGAGCCTCAAAGGCGGTCATCTCTTCCGGCACTTCCGCGTCGCGTCCGCCTGCCTGTTTGCCGGTACTGGCAAAATCGCCAAGATAGTTTTCCCAGTCGGCATTCTTTACCAATTCCTGACGGAAAGGGTCGGCTTCTTCTGCTCTCGGGGCTCTCTCTTCTGCCTGAGAGACTGGGCGCTCTTCCTGTGTTTCTTCAAGAAACGGGTTTTCCAGCAGTTCCTGCTGAACGGTTTCAACGAGCTCGACGCGTGAAAGCTGCAACAGTTTGATCGCCTGCTGAAGCTGGGGCGTCATCACAAGCTGCTGAGCGAGTTTAAGCTGCTGTCGTAACTCTAAAGCCATTGTTCAACCGAATCCTTAAGATTATAAAAGCTGAATATATTTTGTTTTTATTGCTCAGAGAATATCAAAGCCCTGATACCGGAGACAGCGGAAACGTATATTCCGTTCTGTTATCCAAAAATCATTCCAAAATGCATTCCATGACTCTTTTCTGCCACATATATCTGTGTGATGCAACCGGAGCCGGGGGACTTACAGGCAGAAGCCCTCTCCCAGATAGACACTGCGGGCCTTGGGATCGGCCACAATGGCTTCCGGAGTGCCTTCCAGAATGACCCTTCCTTCGTAAACGAGATAAGCCCTGTCGCAGATATTCAATGTTTCACGCACATTATGATCAGAGATCAACACCCCGATACCTTTGTCGCGCAGTTTTTTGATGATTTCCTGAATATCATCCACGGCCAGAGGATCAATGCCGGCAAACGGTTCATCAAGCAGGATGAACTTCGGGGCGCGGATGAGGGCCCGGGCGATTTCCAGCCGCCGCCGTTCACCGCCGGACAGGTGCATGGCGTATGAATCGGCGATGTGGGTGATGCCGAACTCTTCAAGCAGTTCCTGCGCTCTTGCCTGCTGAGCTTTTTTGCTCAACCCCACATGTTCCAGAATCATCTGCAGATTCTGAGTGACAGTGAGTTTTTTAAAAACAGAACTTTCCTGAGGCAGATAGCTCAAACCGATACGGGCGCGTTCATGCAGCGGCCAGTCGGATATGCTCAGGTCATCCAGCTGCACCTCGCCGGCATTGGGCTTTACAATGCCTATGAGCATATAAAAGGTCGTGGTCTTGCCCGCGCCGTTGGGGCCCAGCAGGCCGACAATTTCCCCCTGTTTCACATTCAGGGAAACGCCGCAGACCACTTCGCGCGAACCGTATTGCTTGCGCAACCCTGTAGCCTGAATGACCGCCATTTACTTCTTCATCCTTTTGGGGGCGGAAAAAACCGCATTGACGGGCTTACCAGGCGCGCCCAACACTTCACTTCTGTTCTCGTTCACATAAAACCTGATTTCCTGCCCGCCGATACTGTTGCCCTCGTCGCGAAGTACGGGGTCTCCTTCCATCACAAGCAGTCCTTCCGAAACCTTGTAGGTGGCCTTGCGGCATTCTCCCGATTTCGTCAGCTGCTTCATGCGTACGTTACCTTCGGCCACCAGCCTGTTGATCTGGCCGGCGTCAATGGCAGGGCCTTCGGCGTCGTTTTGCTTCGCGGCGGCACTGGCGTTCTTGTCCAGATAGACGGAGATGGAGTCCGCCCACAGTTCAAATTCACCGCGCTGCACGTATACATCCTGTTCAAAAATGATCAGCTGGGCGTTGGCGTCATAAGTCATGGTCTTAGATGTGATGGAGGTGGGAATATCCTCTGCCGCGGTAGCGGGGGCGGCCTGCAAAACCAGACAGGCAAGCAGCACCATAATCATGTGGCCTGTTATGCTAATTCTGTTCATGACGTTTTTCTCCTCGGGCTAAGCCGCTGAAGCCGTCTTCAAGGTACAGAACCATGTCAACGCTTTCGCGGGCTTTAATGACGTTAGTGTCCAGCAGCCACAGCACGTCATGCATGGTACCGTTCATGGCGCCGGTTTCAAACCATACCTTTTCGGGCATGGTCAGTTCACGGGAGCTGCCAAGGTAGGTCAGCAGAGATGTTTTAAGCATTTTGTCTGTCTGCACCAGAACCACATCGTCCCACAGACGCATGGACTGGCTGCTCTGCTTTATTTCGCCCCAGCGCGCTTTAACACTCAGGTTGTCGTTTTGTTTTTCAAGAAAATAGACAATGTCGGGCTGCTTGATGCGTACAGTGTCGCCCTGCTGGTCATAAAACGCTTTTTCAGCTTCCAGCGTCCACAGTTCGCGTCCTTTTTCGCCCTGCTTCAGGCGCACACCCGACAGCGCCAGATCGACATTACCTTCCACGGCAGGCTGGGCATCGGTCAGAGAGCGTCGCACTTCACTGACCTGACGTGCCCCCATGGCCGCATACAACAGCAGGCCGGTGAGCAGAATCAGCATACCGGCGACCCAGTACATTCTGCGGCGGGACATCTAGGAAGACCACTCCCTGAGCATGGGAGCCAGTTTGTTCTGGGCATCAAGGATAAAACGTACAGCTTCGCGCACGGCGCCATGGCCTCCCGTGGCGGTGGTGACATATTTGGCCACGGCCTTTACCTCCGGCTGGGCGTTGGCCACTGCCATGGGCAGCCCCACAAGATTGAGCGGGGCCAGATCTACCCAGTCATCGCCCAGAAAAGCGGCCTGCTCCGGTTTGAGAGCATATTTTTCAAGCAATCCCTGCATGACGTCCAGCTTGTGCGTGAAGCCCGCATGGTAGTCCTCTATGCCCAGCCCGCGCACACGCTCGGCCACGGCTTCAGAGTCAAGACCGGTAATCACGGCCACGACAAGCCCTGCGGACTGAGCCATCTTGATTCCCAGCCCGTCCTGCACATTGAAGCGCTTGGCCACCCTGCCGTCACCAAAATAGTACAGACCGCCGTCTGTCAGCACCCCGTCCACATCCAGAACAAGCAGGCGGATGTTGGCGGCCAGCTCTTTAACACGCATAGTCAATACTCCAGATGCTCTTCAGATCTCCTACAAGATCGCTCAGGCGCCCCGCGGGCCAGCTGTTGGGGCCGTCGCACAGCGCCTTGTCGGGGTCGGGATGACATTCCAGAAAAACCCCGTTTGCACCTGCTGCCACAGCTGCGCGGGCCAGTGCAGGAACATGCCTTCTGTCCCCTCCGGAGCAGGAACCCTGCCCGCCCGGAAGCTGTACGGAATGGGTGGCATCGAAAATTACAGGAACATTCAGGCTACGCATGATGGAAAAAGAGCGGAAATCGACCACAAGATTGTTATAGCCGAAACTTGCCCCTCTTTCGGTAAGCATCACGTGACGGTTTCCTGCCGCATGCAGTTTTTCCACCACTGGCCCCATATCCCAAGGCGCCACAAACTGGCCTTTCTTTACATTGACCACGCTGCCGGTGGCGGCAGCCGCCTGCAGCAGGGCTGTCTGCCTGCACAGAAATGCCGGTATTTGCAAAATGTCAGCCACAGCTGCCACAGGTGCGGCCTGAGCCGGTTCATGAATATCGGTAATGACAGGCAGGCCCGTTTCTTCGCGGATGCGGGCCAGCCACTCCAGCCCCGTAGTCATTCCGGGGCCGCGGAAGCTGGAGGCCGATGTACGGTTGGCCTTGTCAAAAGAGCTTTTAAAAATTGCTGTGACAGCATGTCTGTCCGCAGCCTCACGCACAATGCGGGCAGTTTCAAGCGCCAGCTCGTAGCTTTCGAGCACGCAGGGGCCTGCAATGATAAACGGGCCGTCGCACAGGGTTTTATAGAGTTCTGTCGTAGAAAACGTCATGCATCTCCGCCATGGTAAAATCTTGGTGAGGTGGCCGCGGCGCACGGCTTGGGCGCGGCTGTCCGGCAGCATGCCGGAACCGGAAAACCACAGGAAACCTATCCGATTCAAAGCCGGATTGAAAGTCTAAAAAAACGGGGCGCACTGGTGTGCGCCCCGTTTATGGCAGGAGTTCAAGCGTTACCGCTTGCTTTTTACAGCCTGTTTTCCGGCGGCTTTTATAAACTCGCGGAAAAGCGGATGCGGGGTCATGGGGTAGGACTTGAATTCAGGGTGGAACTGACAGCCGAGGAACCAGGGATGATCCTTGATTTCAACCATTTCGACAAGTTCACCATCGGGTGACAGACCACTGAATACCAGCCCGGCCTCTTTGAGCTTGTCAAGATAGGCGTTGTTGAATTCAAAACGGTGACGGTGGCGTTCGTCCACTTTTTCAGCCTGATAGGCAGTGAAGGCATTGGTACCCTTGACCACAGCGCAGGGGTACGATCCCAGACGCATGGTGCCGCCTTTTTCGCTGCCTGAATCACGCCGCTCCACCTGCTTGCTGCGGAAATCAAACCATTCCGTCATCAGGTAGATCACCTTGTCGGGAGTCTGTTCGTCAAACTCTTCGGAGTTGGCGGCGGGCAGTCCGGCTACATTGCGGGCAAATTCGATGACCGCACATTGCATACCCAGACATATGCCGAAGAAAGGCACCTTGTTCTCACGGGCATAACGGATGGCCCGGATTTTTCCTTCCACGCCTCGGCTGCCGAAGCCGCCGGGAACCAGAATGCCGTCGAGACCGGCCAGAGATTCCGCCACATTTTCATCGGTGATGAGCTCGGAATTGACGTACTTGAGCTCCACAGCCAGCTTGTTGGCCACACCGCCGTGAATAAGCGCTTCGTGCAGGCTTTTGTATGCTTCCTTAAGATCGACATACTTGCCCACGATACCGATGGTCACCTTGCCCTGCGGGTTGGCGCATGTGTCCACCAGCTCCTGCCATTTGCTCAGGTCAGGATTTTTGGCCGGCAGCTGCAGCATGATGGCGATCTTCTGATCAAAGCCTTCCTCGTAGAAGCTGAGCGGCACTTCATAGATGTTTTTCACGTCAACAGCAGAAAAAACAGCATCTTTTTCCACGTTGCAGAACAGAGCAATCTTGTGCTTGAGGTCATCGGTGACGGCTTTTTCGCAACGGCACAGAATAATGTCGGGCTGAATGCCTATGCTGCGAAGCTCTTTGACGCTGTGCTGGGTAGGCTTGGTTTTGTGTTCGCCGGCGGCGGCCAGATACGGTACCAGCGTCAGGTGGATGTACATGCAGCGGTCACGGCCCAGATCGGAACGAAGCTGCCGGATGGCTTCAAGGAACGGCTGTCCTTCGATGTCACCCACGGTTCCGCCTATTTCCACCAGCGCCACATCAAGGTCGTCGCTGGCCAGATTCATGATCACGCTTTTGATTTCGTCGGTGATATGCGGAATAACCTGAACGGTGCCCCCCAGATAGTCGCCGCGGCGTTCCTTTGTGATCACGCGGTGGTAGATGGAACCGGACGTGTAGTTGTTGCGCTGGTTCATGGGAATGCCGAGGTAGCGCTCGTAATGGCCAAGATCAAGGTCGGTTTCAGCGCCGTCGTCGGTCACATACACTTCACCGTGCTGAAACGGGTTCATGGTGCCGGGGTCGACGTTGATGTAGGGGTCGAGTTTCTGAATGGTGACCTTGAGTCCCCGGGCCTGCAGCAGTGCCCCCACAGATGCGGCAGCCAGCCCTTTGCCCAGCGACGAAAGCACCCCGCCGGTGATAAAGATAAACTTGGTTTTCATGTAACTCCTGCCTCAGCATGATTTGATTCGGAAACGGGAAAAAATCCTGTTTCACACGGTAACAGCTGATTGTATCAAAAACGACACCCCTCGTCAGCCATTGACGCCGACAGGGGCTGCCACTATTATCTGCGGTTCCGAGCAGCAACTGCCCGGATATCTCCGCACGCACAAACGTGTGTTGCTACGGAATGGACATTCCTCTGTCAAGCAAACATTTTCAGGAGCCATGATGACCAAGGTGAATACGCTGGTTATAACCGGCTACGGGACTAACTGCGAAGTTGAATGCGCGCACGCTGCGCGTATTGCAGGAGCCGATGCCGTCGAAATAGCCCATTTTTCCGATCTTGAAACCGGCAGAATCCGCCTTGAGGATTTTAATTTTCTTATTTTCCCCGGCGGCTTTCTTGATGGTGACGATCTGGGAGCGGCTCAGGCAGCAGCGCAGCGCTGGAGACACGCCCAGACCAAGGACGGCACCCCACTGCTGGACCAGCTGAAAAACTTCTTTGACCGCGGCGGGCTGATCATGGGCATCTGCAACGGCTTCCAGTTGCTTGTCAAACTGGGACTGCTGCCCGCTCTCGATTCGATGTATTTCGAACGGCAGGTTTCGCTCAGTCACAACGATTCAGCGCGGTACGAAGACCGCTGGTGCCACCTGAAAGTGAATACGCACAGTCCCTGTGTATTCACGCACGGCCTTACTTCGCTGTATATTCCCGTGCGCCACGGCGAAGGCAAGTTGATTCCCGAAAATGAAGAAACGTTGAAACGACTGGTGGCGGAAAACCTTGTTGTCTTTCAGTACGCCCACCCCGAGACCATGGAAGTAACTCAGGAATACCCATGGAACCCCAACGGTTCCCCTCTCGGCATCGCGGGACTGACCGACCCCACCGGGCGTGTGCTGGGCCTGATGCCGCATCCGGAAGCATTCAACCATGTGACCAACCATCCCGGCTGGACCCGTGGCGAGAGTGACCCGCTGGGTACGGTTTTGTTCGAAAATGCCGTTGCCTACCTGAAAAAACAATAGCACTCAGAGCGGAGCATGAATCCATGCTCCGCTTTTCAGTAATTTTTACGGCCTGCCGCAGAGGTGATGATGGTACCTTGCCTTATTTGCGGAAAAGACGCTTCCACCGGCTGGCTGCTCGGCCTCTCTCCTTCGCCGGACAGCCTTAAAGTGGCATTATGTGCCGGGCATGACACGGCGGAAAACAGAACGCTGGCCGCTGCTGCCTGGGAAAAGCTGATGCACGGGGAAGTCGCCCGGCTGATACAACTGCATGCTGTTCCTTTCCGGTCGCGGACTCCCTATGTTTTGACGGTGCGCTATGTTGATGGCGGCAGTGAATCCACGCCCTGCGTCGCACATGCCGTTTTTGAAAATATGGCGCTGCAGGTCACTCCGCCGGAAGGTGCGGTCCGGTATTACCTGCTGCGCTATATCAAAAGTTTTGAGACATCAGCCTTTGCCCGCTGACACCGCAGGGACAAGGCTGTTTTTAGTCTGTTACAGAAAAAAGGGCCGGAACGCAGTGCGTTCCGGCCCTTTTATGGTCTGATTCTGTTCAGATTATTTATGTCTGTTATTGCGGATGGCAGTGACAAAGCACCAGCAAGCCCCGCCCCAGGTCAGCCCCAGGCCGACAATCATCATGATTATTGCTTCAATACTCATTAGTTTCCTCCTGCCGGCTTATTGATAAAGCGTTCCGTTGCGGGCTGGTTTTTCAGCCAGAAGGCGATAACCAGAGAAACAGGCAGCAGCGACCAGCCAAGCAGCATCAGGTCTCTGACAGGATACCCGCCGTAGCCGTTCACCAGGTCTCCGTGCAGGTTGGAAAGGATGGAGTATCCGAGCACGGCAACGGTCACATACTTGAGGCACTTTTTCCAGAGGTTGTTCACCGAAAAATCGGAGAGCGAGTTCACATGGGTGCGTATGTCTTCAAGATTCAGCACCCAGCTCAGCAGAATAATTTCGATGATGGCGCCAAACAGCAGAGCCTGACTGTTCACAAAATGGTCGACGATATCAAGAATGAACAGGCCTGCGCCGGTGGTGAACACCACGGTGACCGCAAACCCGCCCAGACAGAAAAACGATACCGTGTCGCGGCGTCGCCAGCCGAATTTGTCAATTAGCGAAGAAACACAGGCTTCCACGATGGAAATGTGCGAACTCACCCCGGCCATGGCCAGACACAGGAAGAACAGCGTGCCTATGAGTTCCGGCGCAGGCAGCGAATTGATGGCCTTGGGAATGGTAACAAAAGCCAGCCCGACGCCCGCTCCGGCAACGTCTTTGATCGAAGCGCCGGTTTCAAGAGCCATATTGCCCAGCACACTGAAAATAAGAACGCCTGAAAGCAGCGAGAAACCGCAGTTGATGAACACGGTCATGGCTGCGTTGTTGTTTACGTCTTCATCGGGCGGCAGGTAGCTGGAATAGGCCACCATGATTGAAAAGCCCACACTGAGGGAGTAGAAAATCTGCCCGTAGGCGGCGGCCCATACTTTGTAATCAAGCACCTTTGAAAAGTCGGGCTTGAAAAGATAGTTCAGACCGTCAAGAGCCCCGTCCAGCGTTACAACACGGACAATAAGCAGGAGGACCAGCAGGAAAAGCGCGGGAATAAGCACCTTGTTTGCCCGCTCAATGCCTTTTTTAATGCCGGAAACACAGGCAAGCCATGTGATGCCCCAAGCGGCAAGGCAGGAAACAAAGATGGGCCAGCGTATGCCGCCGAATTCAAGGGGAGAACTGGTGAGGCCGAGGAATTCACCGAAAAAGAACCCCTTGGGATCGTCGCCCCACGAAAGGTCGAGCGAAAAGGTGACATAATTCAGCGTCCAGCCGATGACGGCAATGTAATAGGTTGCAATGATGGCCGCCACCATCACCTGCAGCCAGCCGACCCATTCCCATTTGGGATTCAGGCGGGCAAAAAGCCGCGGGGCTGAGCTGCGGTACTTCTGCCCTACGCCGAACTCCAGAATCATAAACGGAATACCGGCGGTAAGCAGGGCAAAAATATAAGGAATAAGAAACGCCCCGCCGCCGTTATCATATGCTACATACGGAAAACGCCAAATGTTACCCAGTCCGATGGCGGACCCCACCGCGGCCAGAATAAAACCGGCCCGCGAGCCCCATTGTTCACGCTTGCTCATTGCTCTTCCTAAAGCGTTTGCAGAATACGGCATGTCGATCCGCTATTCTGATTGATGTGAAACCTCTGACTTCACTGTTTTGTATAAAACCTGTGAAACTGGCCCTGAACAGACAATTCTCCCCCGTCAGGAGAATTATGATGCTGCATGACAACACGTTATCTGCGGCAGAAGACGCGTGTACGTCTCCATCTTTTCAGAGCGGAGAAGCACTTTTACGTTCCGTGTGCAAAAATGTCTATCCCAAACCCGCCTCTCCTGCGGGAGAAAGGCTTTTTTGCACTTTTGCAAACTTTTCCTTCTGATTCGGGCAAGGCACTGTTCCTGCCGTGCCTCACTGTCCGGTTCAGGCATCCGACATTGACAAACCACAGCCACAGTGCGAGAGAACTCACCAGAAAAGAACGATTTTCATTACTTCAATAAAGGAGCTGAACGTGCATCCCGAATCAGTCAAAGAGCTGGAAACCCTGCTTGCGGCATGGGAAGACAGCAACGGAACCCGTAAAGCTTTCGAACTGTTCAAGCATCATCTGGAATCCTTTGAAGGGGTCACCTTCGACTTTAAAGCGCGCCCCGGCATCAGCTACTCACTGCGGGCTGCGCACCCCAGCCAGAAAAACCGTAAACTGTTCACGCTGGTTGACGTCATTGACGACGATCCGGCAGCCCGCTGGCTCTCCGTATGTTTTTACGAAGACATGATCACCGATCCGGACGAGCGCGGCGACTTTGTGCCCGGCGGCCTGCTGGGCGAAGACGCGCACTGCCTTGATCTGGACGAATGGGATGACGAACACGTCGATTACATCAAAAAACGGCTTACAGAGGCTGCCACATCAGCTTCAGCCTGACCGGAAAAGACACCGATACAAAAAAAAGCCCCGCACGCGGGGCTTTTTTTTGATTGAACAGCCGCCGCAGGCAAAGGCATCCTGTCTCACCTGCGGCTGAAAAAATCAGTTTTACATAAAATCAGGATCGATGGACGCTTTTCCGTTATCTAGAATGACTTTTAGAAAGCTTAGCGTCCGTGCATCCACAGGAACAACGGGGAACGTGTTGAGACAGCTGTCGCATTTAGCCACGGTCGGTTTCACCGGATTAAGCATGGGAATTTTATGCTCGCAGAACGGGCACGGATAAAAAAGCAGCAGCTCAAGCGCCACAGGCTTTACTGGAGCCACAGGCTTACGTGTTCTGGTACTCATACGGATTCCTTTACAAGCAGGCTCTGTCCGGTCATGGCTTCGGGCCGGTGCAGCCCCAGTATATCAATAATTGTCGGTGCGACATCCCCCAGTTTGCCTTCCGGCACAAGGCGCCATGCGGCCGGTGCACCCAGCAGAGCCACAGGCACGGGATTCATGCTGTGCGCAGTATGGGGGTTGCCCTGTGCATCCAGCAGCTGCTCAGCGTTGCCGTGGTCGGCGGTAACCATAACCACGCCGCCCCTCTCTACAAACGCGTCTATAATTCTGCCGGTGCAGGCGTCAACGGCCTCGCAGGCTTTTACAGCGGCGGAAAACACTCCGGTGTGTCCCACCATGTCAAGATTGGCAAGGTTGCACACAATGAGACCGTACCCCTTGTCCAGAGCGGCAAGCAGCGAATCCGTCACCTCATAGACGCTCATTTCGGGTTTGAGATCGTATGTGGCAACATCGCGGGGCGAGGGAACAAGCAGACGGTCTTCACCCGTAAAAGGCTCTTCGCGTCCGCAGTTGAAAAAATACGTCACATGGGCATATTTTTCTGTTTCGGCAATTCTGAACTGGCTGATACCGGCCAGAGAGACAACTTCACCCAGAGTGCCCTCAAGGGGGTCTTTGTCAAAAGCCACCGGCACATCAAATGACGCGTCGTAGGATGTCATGGTGGCGAAGCGGGCAAGAACAGGTACCCGCCCTCTGGCAAAAGCATCAAACGAGGGGTCAATAAAGCAGCGGGTGAGCTGTCTGGCCCGGTCTGCCCGGAAATTGTAAAAAAATATACCGTCACCATCGGCAATACCGGCGGCAGAGCCGACAATCACGGGTTTTATGAATTCATCGGTCTGGCCTGCGGCATACGCGTTTTCAACAGCTTGGGCAGCACTGTCCGCAGATTCGCCCTGCCCGTGGACAAGAGCATTCCATGCGGTTTCATTACGTTCCCAATGACGGTCTCTGTCCATGGCATAGTACCGGCCGGTGACACTGGCAATACGGCCGTGCCCCAGTCTGACGAGTACCTCTTCAAGGTCATTGATGAACTGCAGGCCGCTTTTAGGAGCGGTATCCCTTCCATCCATAAATGCGTGGATGCACACAGGCACACAGGCATCGCGGGCGGCTTCCACAAGCGCATAAAGATGACGGACGTGACTGTGCACCCCGCCGTCGGATACAAGCCCGAGCAGGTGCAGTGTTCCGCCGGAGCTTTTCAACGCGTCGAACATGTCTGCAATTGCCGGACGGGACGACAGCTGCCGCTCCTCCACCGCGATATCAATGCGGGTCATGTCCTGATAAACAATTCTTCCGGCACCAAGATTCATATGCCCCACTTCGGAATTGCCCATAAATCCGTCGGGCAAACCTACAGATCTGCCGGAACATTGCAGGCGGCTGCGGCACGGTGCAGCCATAAGGCTGTCCAGCACGGGAGTACGGGCTGCCGACACTGCGTTTCCCTTGCCGGCGGGGGCAATTCCCCACCCGTCAAGAATGAGCAGCAGAACAGGATTCAGCGGGCCGGAAGATGACATTATTCTTCTCCTGTCCGGTTCCGGACGGCCTCCACCTGCGGAGCGTCTGCCCAGAGCCCTTCAAGATTATACAGTTCACGTGAATCGGGCTGAAAGATATTCACCACGACATCGTTCATATCGAGCAGAATCCATTTTCCGGCCTGATAGCCTTCCACACGCAGGAACTCGAAATTATTCTGCTTGCAAAAATCAAGCATGTAGTCGGCCAAAGCCTGTCCCTGACGCACGGAGCCGGCAGTACCCACAATCATAAAATCGGTAAAGCCGCTGATTCCGCGCAGATCAAATACAAGCAGGTCACGCGCTTTTTTGTCATTGAGCAGCGCGGCAAGGCGCTGGGCTTTTTCATGCCCGTCAGCAAGGGAGAACTTCTTTTCTTTCTTGGTAACCATATATATCAGATGTTCCTCAGGTTATTTGCAAATTGTCCTTCAGGCTCCGTGGTTCACAACTTGAACCGGCCGCCCTCCGGAGTGTTGCGTAATACTGCATTTGGCTGCAACGTGCAAATGATTATGGGACACCGTGCTCATGCGGGCGTGGCCATATCAGTGTGCGCTCAAGCGCCGGCAATATTAGGCATCGTTCCGGCCCCTTTTTTTGTTGTTTCTGCCTACGGCGTGCTCACGGCACGCACCCCAGCTTCAGACTTCGTTATTCCTGCTCTGTTTACTTCCTCACATGTGATGTTTACAATATCGCCTTCCGCGGGTTGCCGCCTCCGGAATCGAGATAAAAAGCGGCCTGCTGCGGTCCCATTCTCTTTTCCGTCATTCATGTCACTTTTTGGGGGAATTAATGATCCGTCGTGTTACCATCAGTTCACGCATATGGTTTTTGTGTGCGCTGCTTTTTCTTGTCCCTTCTGTAATTCTTTTCATGTACTGGAACTCTGCAAGCAAACTTGCAGACATCAGCAAAACTGAATTCCGTAATGCTATCGAACAGGACGAACGCCATAAAATAGAGATCGCCACTTCTGTACTGGCTGAGTCGCTTGCTGTAGCCCTGCAGGACGTCACTGATCCTGCGCGGCAGGCAGTTGTGGTACAAAATGCTCTGGATAAAATACGGTTTGAGCAGGATAGCTCGGGTTATTTTTATGCATACAGAGGCACCGTCTGCGTGGCCCACGCCACATCCCCTGCCCTGATCAATAAAGACCTGAGCGGACTTAAAGCCGCTGACGGTACCTATATTATACGCTCACTTTTCAGACTGGCACAAAGCGGGGGTGGCGTAATGGCTTTTCCGTGGGAAAAGCCAGGCGAAGGAATGCAGGATAAAATAGGCACCGCACGCTTTATTCCCGGCACTGACATCTGGATAGGTACCGGCGTATATCTTTCCAACATCGCAAAAGCCGAGGCCGCCTTGCAGCAGACCCTGACTCGCAGTATCCGGCCGCTGCTTGTTACCACCATCGGCGCGCTGGCGGCCGCGGGCCTGCTGGGTATTCTTCCGTTATGCTTCATTATCACCCGCAGCATACTTACCCCCCTCAGAGAGGCTGTGCAGGGTGCCGGCAAGATTGCCGGCGGCTCGCTTGATGTGCAGCTGAAAGATGACGGCAACGACGAGCTGGCTGCCCTTATGCGGGCACTGAACACCATGACCCGTAATCTGGCAGAGACCCATGTCCGGCTGGAAACAGCGCTGGAGGAAGCACGGGAAGAATCGCGCAAGGCCGGAACGGCCCGCAGTGAAGCCGAAGAAAGCAAAGCGCAGGTTGAGCGTTCCTATGGAGAGCTTCTGGCCACCGCCGGAGTGCTGGAAGAAACCGTAACGGCAGCAACCGACGCCATGAACGCCGTGCAGAACAACATGCAGAGCCTGAGGAAAAATTCCGCCGCACAGCAGGGTCAGATGGCCGAGATAGAACAGACTGCGGAAAGCCTTTCCAGAGCGTCCCGTCTTATAGGATCACTCAGCGAAGAGACCATGACACAGGGCGAAGCGGAAAAAGCGGCCGCGGCCAAGGGCGTGGACAGAGTGACCGCCTCGGTAGAATCCATACGCGCCATACAGACACAGGCCGGTTTGCTGAGCGAGGAGATGGCCGCGCTTGAAGACCATGCAGGCTCCATCACCAAAGTTCTGCACGTTATTTCAGATATAGCGGATCAGACGAATCTGCTGGCGCTTAACGCGGCGATCGAGGCGGCCCGCGCCGGAGATGCCGGACGGGGCTTTGCCGTGGTGGCGGACGAAGTACGCAAACTGGCTGAAAAAACCATGACTGCCACCCAGGAGGTGGGCCAGATAATTTCTGGCATTCAGCAATCGGCCCGTACCAATGCCCAATCCATGCTGACCATGGCAGAGAGTGTTTCTTCCGCGGCCAGACAGGCGGAAGATTCCGGCCATGACCTGAAGCAGATAGCCGCAGGTGTGGAGACAGCCTTTGTCCGGTCGGAAAGCATTTTCCGTGCGGCTGAAAGCCAGAACAGAGAAGTGGAAAACGTCACACAGGCTCTTGCTGCCATGGACGGTGTCATCGGAGAATCCGATCTCAGTGTACAGAGCACAGACTCTGCTGTCGGTAATCTGCTGGCAGAGATGAATAAACTGCAGACCGTAATTGCGGATTTGCACCGTCACACGCGGAAACGGTAACTTTCCCGATGGCGCAGTGCAGATTGCTGCGCGCGGGCAAATATGACAGCCGCTCCGACTTCCGGAGCGGCTGTTTTTTATAGAAAAAAGGAAGTGCTACGCCTGTTGGGGCGGGGCAAAAAACCGAAGTCCGTTGCAGGCCGGTCATGGTATATGTCCCCGCAGGCAAGCGGGTTCTACCGTGCTGCAAAGCAGGTAACACGCATGCGTGCGGCCGCCCTGCCGACGGCGTTTACTTTTTTTAATACCGCATGATAAGCTATCCATGTAGGCAGCAGTCGCTGACGGAGCGGCACCGGCTCTTTTTATAAGCAAACAGGAGTTAACATGGATTTCTTGCGTATTCTGGTCGCCATCCTGCTTCCCCCGCTGGGCGTATTTCTGCAGGTGGGGCTGGGCGGGGCTTTCTGGCTGAATATCCTGCTGACCATTCTCGGTTACATTCCCGGCATTGTTCATGCCGTATGGGTTATTGCCAGACGATAATCAGGCGGCGGAACACTTGATGTTCCGCCGCCTGCCGTTATAACCCGCCGGATTCCGGCGGGGATGTCATTTAATAAATGTAACCCTTGCCGTTGTTCGCCCCTTACCGGCATGCTCCGAGCTGATACGCACTTTTTCCTTTTTAAACTCCGCAGCTGCCTTGATGATGCCCACAAAGTATTCTCCGTAATCCCTCTGCGACTTATATGTCATAACAAGCGTATCGCCCTGATCGTCATACTCAAATTTAGGCGGGCGTACGCCGGGATTGTCCTTTGTCAGGTGCCTGTGGATATCATTCATGGCCAGCAGAAACTCTTTAAGGGTTTCCCCTTTAAAGTACTGCCTGTACATTCTGTTAAAAGCCTGCAGGCTTGCACGCCCTGCTTTTTCAAAAAACAACTTGGGCTGCTCGCCCGTGCGCTGGCATACTATTTCAGCCATCTGGCGCAACACCTGATCTGGGTAGGAATTTCCCGGCATGAAGACAGGCTCGCCCATGGTTTTAGAAACATGAGCAAACACGTCATCCCCATAGATCTCTTTTATAAAATTCATAAATATTTTAGGCAAAATACCGCGCATCTTTCCGGAAGACTCATGCAGCAGGCCTTCATCCGTCTGCTCATTTTTAAACTTTGATGACAGGGTGTGCAGTTCCGTGGACAACCTGACAAGCGCCGTGGACTCCCTGTTGGCCTCATGAGAAAACTCGTATGCGTCCACTGCTATTTCATAAATTTTGTCAATACGGCCGCTTATCTCCTCCGTAGCCGCAGACTGTTCTTCAGCGGCGGTGGCAATCTGTGAAATGCGAGCAGTCATTTCTTCAATATTATTCATAATATCTTCAAGCGCCTTACCTGCATCTTCTGACAGCTTGGAAGATTTTTCCACATGCACTTTCGTTTCATCCATTGACCGCACTGCCGCTGTGGAACCTGTCTGTATCTGCACGATGGCGTTTTCAACTTCCTTGGTTGCGCTCATGGTCTTTTCAGCAAGCTTGCGCACTTCATCCGCCACCACGGCAAATCCCCGTCCGGCATCCCCTGCCCTTGCTGCTTCAATGGCTGCGTTAAGTGCCAGCAGATTTGTCTGATCAGCTATATCATTAATTACAGAGATAATACGTCCAATTTCTTCCGCCTTTCCATCCAGACTGTTCAGTACCGATGCAAGATGCTCTGCAGAAGAAGATACGCTGCGCACGGCCTCTATGGCGCCGGTTACCAGACCTACCCCTCGACGGGCGGACTCCGCTCCTTCTGATGCGGTGTGTGATGTCGAGGACGCGTTACCTGCGACTTCGTTCACTGTAGTCATCATCTGGCGTATGGCGGCAGCCACTATTTCAGACTCTTCTTTCTGCGCTTCGGCTCCGCGCGCCTGATGGTCAGCGGAAGATGACAGGATTTCTGAAGAAGCGGAAACCTGCTCTGCCAGCTTGTTTACCTTAAGCCCGACACCGGCCAGTTCCGCCTTCTGCTCTTGAAGAGCGGTCTGTTCTTCTTCCGTACGGTTAAGGGCAACCTGCGCTTCCTGCGCTTTCTGCCTTGCCTCTTCTACCTGTGCAAGAACGCTTTGTTTTTCTGCAGAAAGACGCGCTACGGTGGACTGTATTGAATTTTTGAGCGGTAGCAGACTTGATGAAAATACGCCGTGAACCTCGGCCGTCAGGTCACCCCCATTAATTCTTTCAGCATAATCAACAAGAACAGAAAGAGATTTTACAATGGATGAACCAGATGCCCAGACAATAAAACAGGCCATTATCAAAGCTACCAATGTCAGCGCCAGCGAGCTGTATAGTTCGTTCCGGTAGTGTGAAATGCGTTTTTCCAGCAAGATAGTCATTTCGGCGTCTGCAGCATCCCACAGAACAGCCAAGCTGCCGGAAAGAGCGGAAACAGAGTTCATAAAACCATCCGGAACATTGCCCGCAGCCATACTTTCAAGCTGGGCGGCTAATGCGGTATTGGCTTTGGCGTATTGTTTGAACGCCGGTGGAATGTTATTGTGCAGGGAAGGTGATTCGCCGTAAAAATTCTGATCTTCGTTCATTGCCGTATCAAACGAAGCCTGAATGCGTTCCTGATCGTTTTTCAGCTGCGCTGCGAAAATAGAAAGCTCCGTGGCTTCCTGCCTGCTGACGCTTTGACTGCGCAACAAGCGGCTGCCTGTTTCCGCTATGGTTGCCAGCCTGATGTGGGCTGCGGGCACTGCTAGCAGCGTTATGTCCATCAGATAATAACTGTCCAGATCGGGATCGAGAATGAGGTTTGAAGTGTCTCCCCCGTGGGTCACCATCCTGCCGATGTCAGTGATCATCCGTCTGACGTCGGGCAGCATGCTCTGCTCAACGCCGCCTGCCAGCTTCTTCCACCTATTCATGACAGCCGAATACAAAAGGTCCTCTCTATCCCGCAGAGCAAGACCTTGCGGGGTAAACTGCAGGTCATCTCCCACTTCGGCGTGTACAGGTGCAAGGGATCTGAGATTGCTGTCAATCACAGCCAGCGCAGCTTTGACCTTTGCGGTATCTTCCGTAACAAGCCCCCCCCGTCACATCAGGAAAAGCTGCCAGTGCATGCTGCAGCGGGCGTTGATATCTGTTTCCGTAAATTTCAAGCTCACTGAATCTGATATCGTACCGGATGCCTGCGACGAACGCATACAAAAGCACGGCGATAGGCAGCAGAAAAACCACACTGGACAGAGTCAGCTTAAGCTCAATGGACTTGGAATCAAGAAACCGCATAATCATCTCCGTCAGTTTTATTCGGCAATGCTCTGCCAGGACACTGCAGAGCTATCTATCATTCCCCGCCAACCTAAAAACATTCTTCAATATAAAATGTGTATGAGCTCAACTGTAATGATTTTTTATCGTAATTTATGACTGACATCTTCAGGCTGGATTAAAAAAACACTGCGACCCAACGAGCAGGACTGCCAGCACCACGGCAATCACGATCCGCCCGTAAATGAAAAGGCTGGCTGAGAAATGAACCTCAGCCAGCCTTTTTGTGGATACCCTTTCAGCTGCATTTGCCTTCACTGTCCGTGGAGACTCGTTACGTCTAGCAGCCAAGTGTCGATCTTCAGTTATGTTTTATGGCAGGAGAACAAAACGACACAGGCTTATACCCCTTGTGTACCACCGCTGCGTACCAGACGGTGTCTTGGGATATAAGCCTGCTAAAAATTCAGCTATTACAGCTGCTTGTATGCGCTGGCGGAGAGGGTGGGATTTCACTGGTGGGAATCCCAAAATCTCCAACATGCTGAAAATACAGGAGTATATCCCGTTTTCAGTGAAAGAGTGTGTACCCTGCCTTTGTAGCTAATGAATCACGCTTGGTCAAGATTTTGCATCAGAGAAATCGCTTCAGAAGAACGAGTGGATTCCAGCCCTTGAACTGTGGCTGACTGATCGACGCCCCATGTCCACAACAAATCGTTCCTTAGAGTCGCAATCTGGCGTTTGTTTAACTGCTCTTGTCCGTTCAGGATGATGGCCCTGCTTATAGCGGAACCGCGCGCCATTTCACTTAGCGTTCGCGTTTTGATGACGTGTAAACACATAGCGGTTGTCAGAATGCGTTTAGCTCATTCCCTAGCCCGCGCTACAAGCTATCCGATTCCCGCCAAAGCCCTTGCCTGATCGTTGCTGAAAGCCAAGCATTTTGGTAACTACCCGGTCTGGTTATTAGATAACCGTTGAGTCCATTCAGCACAAAGGCAAGCACGCATGTTTTTAGATAACAAGAAGCATGGAAAAGTTGGCGAAACGCTCCTGCAAAGCATTGATAAGCAGTCAGAGCTGGCCGTCATTTCCAACGCATTTTCAATATTTGGTTTTGATGCCCTTAAAAAAAGTATCAGCAAGGTATCCAAAGCCCGTCTTCTGCTCTCCTGCAACGGGCAGGACGGCTTCTTGTCCCAGCTTTTAGCAGGTGACGAATTCGAAACTCGTTTCCGTAACCAGCTGAACCAAAGTTATATAGCTCGTGAGTGTGCTGAATGGATTAAGAAAAAAGCCCAAATCCGCTTGGTAAAGAATCCTGCGGCACTTGGGCAGAACCTGTTTGTTGTGGACGGCAAGCCTTCCCCGTTGGCAATTCAGGGCAGCTCCGCTTTTACGTGTGAAGGGCTAGGCTTTGCAGAGTCAGACCGCCACCACATGAATATGTGCGTGTCCGATGCGCCCAATGTCAGCCCGCTTTTGAGCTGGTTTGAAACGCTTTGGCGCGACACTGGCCTCACGGAAGATGCGACAAGCACCATCGTGACCGGCCTTGAAACGCTTCACAAAGACAACTCGCCAGAATTTATATATTTCCTCACGCTCTACAATATTTTCAATGACTTGCTGGATGATATTGACGAAGAAAACATCGTCAAAACAAAAACTGGATTCCACGACACAATCGTTTGGAACAAGCTGTACAAGTTTCAGCGAGACGGTGTGCTGGGAGCTATTGATAAGCTTGAGAAGTATAACGGCTGCATCATAGCCGATAGCGTCGGCCTTGGTAAGACGTTTGAAGCCCTTGCGGTGATCAAATACTACGAACTCCGTAATGACAGGGTTCTTGTCCTTTGCCCCAAGAAGCTCCGTGATAACTGGAGCATTTACACGATCAACGACAAACGCAATCTCTTGGCGAAAGACCGTTTCAATTACGATGTGCTCAACCACACCGATTTGACTCGAAGGACGGGCAAATCCGGCGAGATCAATCTTGAAACGATCAACTGGGGCAATTATGACCTTGTTGTCATTGATGAATCCCACAACTTCAGGAACAACACCAAGTCAGACAACGGCCTAACCCGCTACTCCCGCCTCATGACAGACATCATTCGCTCCGGTGTAAAGACGAAGGTGCTGATGCTGTCGGCCACACCAGTGAACAACCGAATGAATGACCTGAAGAATCAGGTTGCGTTCATCACGGAAGGTTTTGATGCGGCCTTTGCTGATAACGGCATTACGAGCATTGAAGATACGCTCCGCAAGGCTCAGACCAAATTCAACCAGTGGCAAAAACTGTCCGAGGAAGAGCGCACCGCTGAAAAGCTGCTTGATAGCCTCAACTTTGACTATTTCAAGCTTTTGGACATGCTGACCATTGCCCGTTCCCGCAAGCACATTGAAAAATATTATGATGTTGCGGAAATCGGCGAATTCCCGGAGCGGTTAACCCCGATCAATATCAAAGCCGACATAGACCTGAACAACGAATTTCCGGCACTGCGCGACATAAACCGTACAATCAGACGGCTCAATTTGAGCGCATACTCGCCGCTGAAGTACGTCCGTATGGAAAAGCGGAATGAGTACGACCGCAAGTACGATACCCTCATGAAGGATGGTAAATCCGTTTTTAGGCAGGTTGACCGTGAACAAAGCCTTGTTCATTTGATGCGGGTGAACCTGCTCAAGCGCATGGAAAGCTCCATCAATTCCTTTAGCCTCACGCTGGAAAAGCTCCTCAGGGAGGTCACGAACCTTCTTCAGAAGCTGGACGAACACAACGGCAGCGAGATTGAGGAATTGAGCATTGAGGATATTGAAGTTGATTCTCCTGAATTTGATGACTTCCTGATTGGCCGCAAGGTCAAGGTTCTTATTAAGGATTTGGACCAGATTCGCTGGAAGCAAGACCTTGAAGACGACAAGGAAAAGCTTGAGCGGTTGCTCGCCGTTTCCCGTGCTGTAACGTCCAATCGAGACGCCAAGCTGGACAACCTGAAAAGCCAGATCACGGCCAAATGTCAGGAGCCTATCAACGCCGGGAACAAGAAGGTCATCATATTCACGGCATTCGCTGACACAGCTTCCTACCTGTTCGAACACATAGCTTCATGGGCAAAGACCAGCTTGGGGATTCATACCGCCCTCATCACTGGCGGTGGAGCAAACAAGTCCACTTTGCAATCGGTTCGCTCGGATTTTGATGCCTTGCTTGCAGCGTTTTCCCCTGTGTCAAAGGAACGAAGCAAGATTGATGATACCGCAAGCGATGAAATTGATATTCTCATAGCAACGGACTGCATTTCAGAAGGGCAGAACCTGCAAGACTGCGACTTTCTTGTGAACTATGACATTCACTGGAACCCGGTCCGCATCATCCAGCGATTTGGTCGAATTGATCGCCTTGGCTCCAAGAACAAGCGCATCCAGCTTGTCAACTACTGGCCCAACATGGAGCTTGACGAATACATCAACCTTGAAGCGCGTGTAAGTGGCCGAATGGTGTTGCTGGACATATCCGCTACAGGCGAGGAGAACGTCATCGAGCAGGATGGCGCATCTCACATGAACGACTTGGAGTACCGAAGGAGGCAGCTCCAGAAGCTGCAAGAAACAGTTGTTGATTTGGAAGACCTGTCAAGCGGCGTGACTATTACGGACATGACGCTCAACGACTTCAAAATGGATTTGTCCGCATATCTGAAAGACAACGCCAGCCAGCTGGAAAGTGCTCCTCATGGCCTTTTTGCCATTTCAAGGCTGGAATCAGACCTCGCTGCGGATGGTCTCGAACCCGGCGTTATTTTCTGCCTGAAAAGCAAAAAGGACGAACCAAGTGACGATGGGTACGCCCTTGCGCCGTTTTATGTGACCTATGTGTCTGACGACGGTGACGTCACATTGGGGTTCACACAGGCCAAGAAGGTGCTCGACATCCTCAAGAAGCAGGGAGTGACGCACAAAATGCCAGACAGCAAGTTGCTCGAAGATTTCAACCGTCGAACGCAGGCTGGCAAGGACATGAGACACTACTGCAACTTGCTTGAAAACGCAGTTACAAGCATCGTCGGTAAGGCAGAAGAAAAAGGCGTTGAAAGCTTGTTCAGCAGGGGCGGAACGAACTTCTCTAAGCAGAGCTTCAAAGGCATGGAAGACTTCGAAGTGGTCAGCTACATGATCGTGGAGGCCAAATGAGTTACCCCAAGTCCATTGCGGAATTTTTCGAGCACCTTGATCTTCCCCGCTCCAGCGAGGTTGGCAAACGGATTTTTAAAAAGCTGTTTTATGAGAACGGCCAGTTGAATGCGACGGATAAGAAGGCGTTTCAGGAAGACATTGATTTTATAGAGATCAGAAACAGCCTTTCCCCTTCGAGTTCGAACATTCAAGCCTACAGAGATGACGAAAACGAATATGAAGAGATTCAAATTCTCCACGTAGCGCTTTCGTCTGGCAAGCGTGTCTCGCGCATAGCAGATGTCATACAGAAGGCGGTTCCCTATCCTGTGGTTATAGTGGCGTCGTGCAACGATGATATTTGCATCAATGCCGCGTTCAAAAGAATCAACAAGGCAGACCAATCCAAGCTGGTTATTGAAGAAGCGCATGAAACAGGCTGGTTTTCCTTAGCCTCACCAGAAGAGTGGCAAATAGACTTCCTCAAGCAGCTTCATGCTGCGACCTTCTCCTTCCAGAATCTGTACGATTTTTACACGGATGCGGTAAATCGCATCATTGCCTTCAAGTGCGCCTCACACACAGGGGAATATACCCTGCTGGTACAGGAAGACGGCCAAGCCCCAGATCGTGCCTCTTCGTTGCAAAGGCTTGAGGAGCTTAAAAAGGAGCTGGCAGGTGTGCGCAATCAGCTGAAAAAAGAAAAGAATATGGGCACTCAAGTTCAATTGAACACGCGGTGCAATGAAATTAAGAATCAAATTAAAGTGATAACTTCACAGCTTTAGAAGGTACTCAAATGCAGAAAATGACGCCAACTGATGGACAAAGCCTGAACGTTGTCGATGAAAATATCGCGGTATTGAAAAAGGCATTCCCTGAAGCCTTTACCGAAGACGGAATTGACTTTGAAGTGTTGCGGCAGCTTCTGGGCGATAAGGTTGTAGATGGTGAAGAGAAATATGGGCTTAACTGGTTTGGAAAAAAAAAGGCTCGCCAGATAGCTCTGACTCCTTCGATGGGAACGTTGCGTCCTTTTCCTGAAGAAAGCGTAGGTTGGGATAATGCACAGAATCTGTTTCTTGAGGGGGATAACCTTGAGGTTCTTAAACTTCTACAAAAAAACTACTCTGGGAAATTCAAATTAATCTACATTGACCCTCCATACAACACTGGTAATGATTTTGTTTATCCAGATAAATACAATGATAATCTAGGCACATATCTAATATATACTAATCAAAAAAACGAAGAAGGTCTTGCTTTTTCAACAAACACTGAAAGCTCGGGAAGATTTCATACAAACTGGCTAAATATGATTTACCCTCGCCTCAAGGTTGCCAGAAATCTACTGGCTTCAGATGGACTTATTGCTATTTCAATAGATAACAATGAGATTTCTTCTCTTGAAAAATGTTGTTGCGAAATTTTTGGTGAAGAAAACATACTCTCCATAATCAGCAACGTGAACAACCCTAAAGGACGATCTGACGACAAGTTTTTCGCAACAGCCCATGAATATATTGTCTTTGTAGCGAAGGATATAAACCAAGTTCGCACCTTTGGATTTGAGCCAGAGGAACATATAACAAGAAGATACAACAAAGTTGATGAAAATGGAAAACGTTATAGAGAGATTGACTTAAGAAAAACAGGGGATGCGGATCGAAGAGAAGATCGACCAGATATGTTCTACTACTTCTATTACGATAGAGACAATAATGAACTAATCACATCAAAAGATAAAGTTAACCACCCGAATAAAATTGAAATATTTCCTATTCGTGAAGACGGTGTCGAAGGGCGATGGAGATGGGGTTTTGAAACCGCAACGAATAGAACAAATGAGCTAATAGCCAGAGAAATGCCAAACAGAGGAATTTGGGGGATATTTCAAAAAGATTACTTAGAAGGTCGCCCGCCTGTAAAGCCGACAACAGCTTGGACAAATAAAGATGTAAACAGCGAACGGGGAAGCGAACAATTCTGCGAGCTTGGGTTTAACAAGGAAGTATTTCCAAGACCTAAGCCTCTTGGGACTCTGAAAAGAATTCTTGAAGTTGGCACGCTGCCTGACGAAGAAAACCTTTTCCTAGATTTTTTTTGTGGGTCTGGAACATCTGCACAAGCAGCAACGGAACTTTCAATAGCTGGGAAAAGAAATATTTCATGGGTCATGGTGCAACTTCCTGAGCAGTTAAAAAAAGAGAATAAAGCCCAAAAAGCTGCTTATGATTATTGCATTTCAATGGATTTACCTCCTACTATAGCTGAAATAGCAAAAGAGCGAATTAAGAAGACATTTCAGATTTATAAAGAATCTGAAGTTGAAAAGATAAATAAATTCTGCGGAGTTAAAGTTTTTAAGCTCGACAGCAGTAACATCGTCGCCTGGAACCCAGACAAAACAGACCTTGAGCAAACTCTCATGGGACATACCGAGCACCTTGTTCCCGGCAGAAGTGAACTGGATGTGCTTTATGAACTCCTTCTCAAGCGCGGCGTTGAGCTGACAGCCCCCATTGAGGAAAAGGAAATCGCAGGCAAAAAGGTGTACAGCATCGGCTTCGGGGTTCTGTTCGCCTGTCTCGATAAGAAAATTCAACGCGATCAGATTGAAGAATTGGCACACGGCATCATTGATTGGCACAAGGAGCTTGATCCCATCAGCGATACGCAGGTTGTATTCCGCGATAGTGCCTTTGAAAACGATGTCACCAAGGCGAACATGACGGCCATTTTGGAACAGAATGGTATCAAGCACGTCCGTAGTCTGTAGTGGAGACCAGTATGAAACTTCACTTCGAAGATAACCTTGACTATCAGCTTGATGCTATACGTGCTGTTACTGACATATTTAAAGGGCAGGAGCGCAACGCCTCTCTGTTCTCCGTTTCCAAGACGTATGCCAAGGGCATGATTGAATCTGACAAGGGTATTGGTAACAGGCTCGAACTGCTCGACGACGAGCTTCAGGAGAACCTCAACGATATTCAGCTGAGGAACGGTCTACGCCCAACGGAGTCACTGACCAGCGGTGACTTCACTGTCGAAATGGAGACCGGAACAGGCAAGACCTATGTCTATCTCCGCACGATTTTTGAGCTGAATAAGCGCTACGGATTCACAAAATTCGTCATTGTTGTGCCTTCAGTGGCCATCAAGGAAGGCGTCTACAAAACGCTTCAGATCACGAGAGATCACTTCGAGAATCTCTATCCCGAATCGAAGGGATATGACTATTTTTCTTATGATTCATCGAAGATGGGACAAGTTCGCAACTTTGCGACAAGTCCCAACGTTCAGATCATGGTTGTGACTGTCGGTGCCATCAATAAAAAGGACGTCAACAACCTCTACAAGGAAAGTGAGAAGACAGGCGGAGATAAACCCATTGACCTTGTGAAGGCGACACACCCTGTCATCATCGTTGATGAACCGCAAAGCGTTGATGGTGGCTTAGAAGGCCGAGGCAAAAAAGCTCTTGAAGCGATGAATCCGTTATGTACCTTGCGCTACTCTGCTACTCACGTTGACAAGCATAACATGGTTTATCGCCTTGATGCTGTGGATGCCTACGAAGAGCAACTTGTTAAACAGATTGAAGTTGCTTCGCTCGAAATTGAAGGTGGTTATAACAAGCCTTACGTCAAGCTTATTTCTACACAGAACAAGCGTGGAGTCATTTCCGCCAAAATCGAAGTCCATATCCAAAGTGGCAAATCTGTCCGTCCTCAGATCATCACTGTTCAGGACGGCGACGACTTGGAACAAGAAACCGGTCGCGCCATTTATGAAAACTTCCGTATAGGAACGATCAACTGCGGCAAGGGAAATCAGTCCATTGAGCTGAGCGTGCCTAACGGCGAATATGTCCTGTATCCCGACGATGAAATTGGTGGAGTCAATCAAGACGACATCAAACGCCTCATGATCCGCCGCACGATCAAGGAGCACCTTGACAAGGAACTCCGCTTTGCGGCTCTCGGTCACAGGGTGAAAGTGCTCAGCCTGTTCTTCATCGACAAGGTTGAGTTTTACCGCCAATACGATGAAGACGGAAACGTGGTCAAAGGCAAGTATGCCAAGATATTTGAAGAAGAGTATCGCAGGCTGGCGCAAAGCGACGATTACCGCACGCTCTTTGATGGGATCGATCTTGAATCCGATGCTTCGGAAGTCCACAACGGTTATTTTTCAATTGATAAAAATAAGCGTTGGCAAGAACCTTCTCGAAATGCAAAAGGAGAAATTGCCGATAACGCTCCAAACAGAGACAATGCGGAACGCGCATATAATCTCATTATGAAGGAGAAAGAAAAACTTCTTAGTTTTAATTCAAAATTGAAGTTTATTTTTTCTCATTCGGCACTGCGTGAAGGCTGGGATAATCCTAATGTATTTCAAATTTGCGTCCTGCGAGATGTAGGCTCAGAGCAAACGAGACGACAAACGATAGGGCGAGGGTTGAGGCTTTGCGTCAATCAGGACGGCCAACGGCTTAGAGGTTTTGACGTAAACACGCTGACGGTCATTGCAAACGAAAGCTATGAACAGTTCGCTGAAACGCTCCAAAAGGAGATCGAAGACGATACAAAAATCAGCTTTGGTGTTGTTGAAAAGCACCAGTTCGCAAACATTCCCGTTCAAGGAGCTGATGGCGAACTTCATCCCCTCGGTTTCAAGAAGTCGGAAGAGCTTTGGCGTATTCTCAAAGAGAAAGAGTTCATCGATAAAAATGGCAAGGTGCAGGACACTCTTAGGACTGCCCTGAAAGAGAAGACGCTCGAACTTCCTGAAGAATTCAAGCCTGAACTGGACGCTATATCTTCTGTTCTTCGAAAGCTGGCTGGCAGGCTCGACATTAAAAACGCCGATGAACGTATCACGGTAAAGCCAAATAAAGAGCGACTGCTAAGTCCTGAGTTCCAAGAGCTTTGGGAGCGCATCAAGCACAAGACGACCTATCGTGTCGATTTCGACAATGAGAAGTTGATTCAGGATTGCGCGAAAGCCATCCTTGAAGGACCGCCCATAACCAAGACAAGAGCGCGGTTCAGAAATGCGAATCTGGCGATTGGTGAGGGCGGCATTGAGGCAGATGAAAAAGCTGTTAGCCAGTACACGACGATAGATGCGTCCGACATCGAATTGCCGGACATCCTCACCGATTTGCAGGACAAGACGCAGTTGACGCGAAAAAGCATCGTCCGCATTCTCACGTCTTGCCGAAGACTGAACGATTTCAAACGTAACCCTCAGGAATTCATTCAGCTGGCGGCAGAGGCTATCAACCGGACAAAGCGTTTGGCTCTTGTGGAAGGCATTAAGTACCGCAGAATCGGCGACGAATACTACTACGCTCAGGAACTCTTTGAGAAAGAAGAGCTGACCGGATACCTCAAGAATACCGTTGAGGTCCAAAAGTCTGTTTACGAACGCGTCGTGTATGATTCTGCCGGAGTTGAACAGCAATTTGCCCAAGCACTGGAAAAGAACGAATCAGTCAAAGTGTACGCCAAGCTCCCCGGCTGGTTCAAAGTTCCTACCCCGCTTGGCACCTACAACCCGGACTGGGCCGTCCTTGTCGAGGAAGACGGACATGAGAAGCTCTATCTGGTCGTAGAAACAAAGGGCAGCCTCTGGTGGGATGATCTTCGTCATCACGAGGGAGCAAAGATTAAGTGCGGCAAAGAGCACTTCGCCGTTCTCGCCGAACACGCCGATAATCCCGCGCGGTTCATCAAAGCTAAAACGGTAGAAGACATGCTGTCATACGATTAGTTTATACGACCTACAAAACACATAGCCCAAGGCTGGTTGAGGAATATTCCTTAGCCAGCCTTTTTGCGTTTGCAGAGGCGAAAGCAATGAAGTCAAATCTCAATAAAAATCAGAAAGTTATCATTTAGGTTGCACTAACAACCGGAACAATTCCCAAACTCAAGGAGGACATAATCATGGGTGAAATCAGCACACTCACCCTCAACGGCATGGCTGATGCCCGAACCATCGTGGATGAAAACGGCGAACTCTGGTTTGTCGCAATGGATGTTTGCAAGCACCTAGGTCTCAAGCCGAGGGATTCTGTGCGCTACTTGGACGACGACATGAAAAAGCATCTTCCAAGAACCGCCCTCGGAATGAAGCCCGGAAAGCCGCTGCTGATTATCAACGAACCCGGTCTGTACACGCTCATATTCCAAAGCCGAAAGCCTGAAGCCATGGCGTTTCAGGATTGGGTTTGTGAGGAAGTCCTGCCTTCAATCAGAAAGCATGGTGCGTACTTCATGATGAAGCCCACGGACACGGATGAAAGCATAATCCAAAAGGCAATGTAACCGTCCAGACAGCCCCACCTTTTCAGGCGAGCCGTCATCAAGTAGACATCAGGGAACTGGCTTAGGCCGGGTTGTTCTTTGACATGCCCTGCGGCAGCAGGGTCTTGAG